>Ga0126342_10002920_pt1 | contig 27523 bp, 24 predicted proteins | sample Cyp1metagenome_FD_92528 | JGI IMG/M metagenome (GOLD analysis project Ga0126342, IMG submission 92528) | Coral microbial communities from Lord Howe Island, Old Settlement Bay, Australia - Cyphastrea 1 metagenome | ecosystem: Host-associated > Invertebrates > Cnidaria > Coral ... | reverse complement strand
GATATGCCAGATAGAATGCCAGATAGAATGCCAGAAGATATGTCAGATAGAATGCCAGAAGATATGCCAGATAGAATGCCAGAAGATTTGCCAGATAGAATGCCAGAAGATATGCCAGAACATCTGCCAGATAGAATGTCAGAAGATATGTCAGATAGAGTGTCAGAAGATGTGCCAGTAAGAACATGTATAAATGTCATGGTGGGGATCACACGAAGTAAAGTAATTAGCATTTTTCGACCCCCCTTCCCTCTACAATCCCTTGGATCCCTGGGAACAGAATTGAGAGTTATATCGAGTTTTCTCTCCACACCCTAGGCTGGATTTGTTTTTTCTAGCTACAAACCTCCTTTGAGTTTGGGAATGTCCAGAATATGGATGTACTATGGTCCAGTGCCCACCGAAGCTGTGGGACAAAGACCTCACTGGGGCGCCAAAATAAGTAACACCCCCCAAAAATGTTGATTTAATATGATTTGATAGAGTTACTCGATGTTTTAATGTGATTTGATAATATATATATAATGCATAGCTACTCGTTAAACAGAAGCAAATTTGGTACCCTGGGCCTGGGGTAATCAGTTGGAAAATCCCTCCATGACATGATTGTTTTGATGATTTTCCCATACCTCCAATGTCTGGGGGACCCAAACAGCCCAGGATTTGATCATTGACATCATGCAATGCGAGGAGCGGCTTGGGTCCCATGGTTGGCAAACGGGACGCAACTTTGGGTAGAAATTGGTGGTGAATAACCAGTTGGTGCATGCTTGGTAAGAATCGTTTACGCAATGTTGATAAATGGCTTCAAATGTAGTAAATTTCCTCACGGAATGCTCGCCAAGAACACAAGAAACTAGGACTACCCTATTGAGCAGCAGTTGCAATTCAATAGAAGACGATTTGCGTTTCGAGCTACCCAGTGTGGCAAATGTCGGAAGCTTCCTATCCAAGCTGTCTGCAGAAGCGTTTGCGCGATACTGTGTAACCCGTGAGGATGGTTTTCGCAACTGGCAGGATTGAAACATCCACCCCTTTGCGGCAACACGGGCAGTTTTTTTCCCAGAAGACTGTGACAAAACCATTGCACTTTGCCACTTTGTACTTGCCAACTGTTATTAAAATTCAAGCACCAGCATGTGCCCTGTTTGAGCACCAGTTTGTGGGCATGGAGAAAGGACCCTAACAGGCCCTAACATGTCACCCCACTATCAAGATTTCTGATGCCTTGTGGGCCTCTGGACACATTTCAATGTCAACCCACCTGGGTTTGCCTGCAAATAGACCCCAAATGTTGATGGCATGTTGACGGCTATCATCATTTTCCCCACTAGAATTTGCTCAAATAATTAGCCAGACCCATTTGAATAATATCAAAGTCAGTTGTAAGCATCATCCTATTTTTAAGGCTTATGAATCACCAGCTACATCCACCTACCATTTGATATGCCCCAAAATCATCCGAGTTTTTGGGCCTTGTCCAAATCCTGGTGGCCGGGCGAACGCTGCTGGTAGGACAAGTTGGATCCTTCGGCCGCAGCGCAGCTGAAGTTCAGCGTCCCGGAGGAAGATGCAGCGCCGGCCGCGCCTGCAGAGGCCGAGCCTGCGGCGGAAGCGGCGGAGGCGGCGCAGGTGGATGCGGCGGTGCAGACCACGGCGACGGCGGCCGAACGTGTCAGCTGAGACTCGGCTGCGGTGCGATGTGGATCAAAAGCGAGTCGGACTCGGAGCTACTGGGGGGTATGCCTAGTTGCGGGGGTCGGGTGTTCAATTGCCCAAGTTCCTGTTGTTTTTCGATGGTCCTTTGGGGTTGATTGTTTGGTGCCTCATGCTGGATTAGCACAATGGGATTTTTGGGGATAGAGAGTAATCCTATATCATCCTGTATCCATCCATCATAAGTATAAGTGGGGGTTGGGATCAAATAACCGTAGGTGGTAATGTTAAGCCAAGAAAATATTCCCATTATCCATGGATGGTTTGGATGGTTTGTATTAGAATGTATTGTATACATTATCATGTGTTATATTTGTTTGCCATCATTTATAATCATGTCCAATTATATTCTGATTGTATCCCCATTGATATCTCCATTGTTTTCTCAATATATATATATATATATAATTAGATATATATATATATATATAATTATATATATACACACATATACTGCAATATATAGATATATATGGGTAAATTATAACGACCTCACTGTTCTCCCTCACTGGGAATCATGGTTAGGATTCGGGGAATCATCCCATGGCCGAACTATATCCCTACCTCGTTGGTGGTTTGGAACATTTTTCCATATATTGGGAATGTCATCTTCCCAACTGACTTTCATATTTTTTGGAGGGGTGGCTCAACCACCAACCAGCTACATATCCCCATTGTCGGTTAAATCGCATCTTTGTTGCCGCTGAGGTGCCAACGCTGAGCCATGGCGGGCCATGCGACAACTCTGCCAGCGGCGTCTTGGCGGAAACTGGCGCGTTGGCGAGGGATCTTGAGGGTATCATTGGTTTAATTATAGATGTCTATAGAATTTTTACAATAGATGTTTATAGAATTTTATGTCTGTTTTTGGATTTTTATAGATGTGTATAGATGTTCATAGGATGTTTATAGGATGTTATAGGTGTTTATAGCCCTTCTAAAAAAGATAGAAGTTAGATGAAGTTGGTAAAGTCCGATTCCAAGCCTGTGAATTCCTGTTCTATCTTTTGAGGTTTGCCCAAAGTGCTTCACCTTAAAGTCTCACTCAAGAGATCAGACTGGACTTGGCCCGTCCGGACTTGGTTTTTCACTCACTTTCAGGATGGTTTGGAGATGTTTGGACTTAATAGTGCGCAACATCGTTCAAAATCTCTAAGATACATGGGTAGTGGTCGAAAGTACCCCAATTGGGTTCGTTTACTATCACCACTGGCCACTTGGCTAGTCGTTCTGAAGAAATGTTGACCCATGACGCCACATTCTCCCACTTCATTCTCAGTTTGCAATGGTGCCAGTAGATGTGCAGATCTTTCCCTTCCGGTTCATTGGAGAATAGTAGATATAAATTGTTTTTTTCAGGTTTTGAACCATAGTAGAATATGATGTTTCTTCCGGTAGATTGCATGTGGGATAGGATAATTACCACAAAATCCCACGGTTCAAACTGCTTCAAACCTCATTTCTTAGATTTCACCAATGTCTTGTTCAAACATCCCCCATATTTTGCCATGGAAAACAAGAGATTGTCACCCGAACATGTCGCACAAACTAAGGAAGTTGAAGAAACCGGAGCAGGTGTGGATTCCTTCCATCTTCCAACGCAGGAACTATGGCCAGCTCTTCATTGAGCGGCACACAGGTGTGCACTTCTGGGATCAGATGGGTTTAAAAACCTGCTGGAGACCATGAGTTTACCAAGGAATTCATGGAATTTCACCAGTCAAACTGATGTGTTGTGCTGCTTTTTGTTTAAAGTTGTTTCCACCTCATTTGAGTGTTAATTGTGATTCTCATGTTTTTTGGATGGCTGGGCCACAGGGACATAAAGGACATAGACCATAGACAAGAGTTGTCACTTCCAAAACGGGAAATAGTTATGATATGTTATGATATTGGGATATATTGGGCAAGACCAGTACAAAGCTTTCAACCACTGCCAGAAAATGACCAGAAACATGAGGTGTGACTCCCAAAAAAATCATCAGAAAAACCATGTTTGGAATAAGATCATTGGATTTGTGTAACACAAAAATATGGATTTTCCCAAGTTGATGGTTTATTCATTCTGTCCCACCCTGAAATGGCTATGGGTTATGACATGGTTATGACATGGTTATGACATGGTTATGACATGGTTATGACATGGTTATGACGCAACTTTTCGTCGGAGGCATCATCCCCAGTGATTCCTGGCCTTCCAATTTGGAAGTGCAGTGGCGGCTGAACGCCCTGGCACGTGTTTTGGCATCACTTCGACAGGGAGATGAAAACCTTGGCGTAGGTGAACGGTTTTGGTAGGTTGATAGTTTTGTCATGGTACCGGTAGGTTGATAGATGATGTTTCATGAAATTTGAATCTTTGAGATGAGCCGGGAAAGATGGGAATTGGTTGATTAACCAGCCACCTAGACGAGATGATTTACCCAGCTGGGAATTTACCAACCTGTCGTCGTCCAAGATTGGCCGATCACGAAGCGGTGAAGCGGTGAATTCCATCCAAGGATCTGGAACATGGACGAAATATATACAATCCTGAAATTGGATCATAGATTTCCCCCCCAAAAGAAAGATGGAAAGGTCGTTCATCACTAGTTTCAGTATGATGTTATGATGTTACTAACTTCCATTTTTTGGGGAATCGCAGGAAAACATACTGCAAACTTTGTGAAAATCCCATGGCTTTCCCGAGGCAACTTGGGCTCCAGCCACCTTCCGCGGCCATACTTGACGCCGTATGTGCCAGGGATGACCGTCTCTTGGCAGCACCGGAAAGGACGGGCCGAATGAAGTTTGGTTGCCACAGCCTGGTGATCACATGTAGCGTGGAGATGGACCATGGGAGATCATGTAGTTGGAAAATTATGATGAACATTGATGAACTGCCTAGAGTCAAATCAAAACTACAACCCCGGTTGACATAGTGGCGATGGCGCCTGGTATACTCGATAAGGTCATTTTTCTCCGGATCATGGGCAAACTTGGGCTGGTTGGTGCTTTGGAACATGTTCTATTTTTCCATATATTGGGAATGTCATCATCCCAACTGACGAACTCATATTTTTCAGAGTGGTGGTTGAAACCACCAACCAGCTTCTGCCCAAATCACAATTCGACATCGCATTCCATGGGGCCATGGGGTGCACCCTGTGCTGTTTGAAAGCGAGGTGATGATCCCCCACTACGGCGAGCAAATTCTGATGGAGCCGAAGGATGTGTATCCGGATCACAGTCAGGAGAGCTGGTGCCGAAAAAGATAGTTAGTAATATACGGTGCCAAGAGAAAATGTGGCCAACATGTGGCAAAATGTGGCCAAAATGTGGCAAAATGTGGCCAACATGTGGCCAACATGTGGCCAACATGTGGCAGAGTTAACTTCACTTCGTTTCGATCTGTTTATGATTCTGCTGGTTACACCATGACGGAATGTCTCCAGGATGCAGTTCCCTTGATCGCTTGGTTGGAGAAGAGGCAGGGCTCGGTTGATCCGTTGGCGCCTTTGGGCAGATCATGGCCGTTGTGACTGCAAGGCTGAAAGGGTATGCCAAGATATCAGCAAAAACTGCATACAAGCTTTACCCTCCAGTAAATTAACATAGATAGATGGATGGATGGATGGATGGATGGATGGATAGGTGGATAGATGGATAGATGGATAGATGGATAGATGGATAGATGGATAGATGGATAGATGGATAGATGGATAGATGGATAGATAGATAGATAGATAGATCAGATAGATCAGATTTACCAATTAAAAAATTGTAATGTTCCAGTTCACAAACTGTTGCATTACCAGAAACTGAATCTCATTAATTATATACATGTATATACCATTATAAAAGGGCTAACGCCCTGGTGCCGCCGACCCCCCTTAAAGGGAGGGGGCATGGATTGAGCTGGCTCAGAATATGAAACAACCAGAGCAATCACGACCAGCATTGGGCCCGTCCTTGGGCCCAGTGGAACGAAAAGTGCCAGACAGCAGTTTCAGACTCCTTGGGCCGGGCTGGCTTCAAGACCCGTAAAATAGATTCCTTGGACCAGGCCTTGGGCCGAGCGGCAGTTTCAAGCCCTGTAACAGATAGACTCCTCGGTCCCGGCCTTGCAGCGATGGAATTGTAAAGGGGTTAGCTCTGTCGCACACCCCCGCCTAGGCTACGGCTAGGCAGGGGCCGGCGGATATATATATATATATACATATACATTATAAATATATATAAATATATATATATTATATATATATATCTACACCATCATATTCCATTTTATATATACGCATTGCATTCCCATTTTTGAAGAATCAGCGTCCCGAAGCGTCAGAAATCACTTCGAATTGCGCGGGTGTCTTGGGAGGTACCATGAGGATTTTGTGGCTTTCACCAACCGAATGAAGTCGCAGTTCAATGATTGGCCCGACTATGGCACTAACTGGTGCCCAAGGCTTAAAGAAGGGGGATGTGTGGAAGTGGAAGCTGGTGGAAGGCTGCGTTGCCTGTTTGACCTAACATTGGGAAATGGATCAGCCATCAGCGATAGAAACAAGGCAGGTGCTGTATCGATTTGGAGTGCGTCCTTTGTTGTTGCTATACTTGCATGTTTCTATTCTTGGACAAAGCTTGGTTACGAGGTACCTGAGGTTGCCAAAATGGCAAGCTTGGTCAATTGGATTGGCCATCTCGGGTATGTGGCGCTTTCAACATCCCTTGAAAATATATAGCGACCCCCAAAAGGATAGGCGTTAGAATAGCAATTCATATTTTTTTAACCAGTGTTCAATTGAACCGGTTCTATGTCTTTTTTGGGTTGCTATAGCCTAGTTTCTGAATTTCACTGAGACCGCCGTTGTTTTTGCAGATCTTGCTCACCAAGGGCAGCCTACCAGCCCAAACACTGGAAGCACATTTGTGCCTTGGACCAGACCTGCTTGATGTTGCTCCTGACCAAGATGTTCGGGGACCAGCAGAGTTGTCCAGTTCCCATGAGGGGAATGCGACAAGACCCGATGATCATCTCAGAAATTGGTCCGATGTTCTCTTTTTTGGGGAGGAATACTAAAAAGTGGCAGGAAATCCAAGAAAAAATGTCATATTCCGTCATATTCCCATATATTCCCAACATCAGCTACCCACATTCGGTTTCAGGGACAAGGGTGGAGGCAGCACTGCCTAAACACCAATGAATTTGTGTCGAACACTCCTAGAAGTCTTGTTGAAAATCCTTCAAGTGTCCATTTGTGACGGATCTTATGCTGCTGTTTAAGTCCCAACTGTTCTGGTTCAATCCTCATCGTCCCCTCTGAGGATCCGAACTTTCATTAGATTTGAGGTTAAACCACCATTTTCACTGGGTGAATTTCAATTTTCCTTAGTTGGGCCGAATCCCCCAGGTGAATCCAAAAAGAACCACCGATTAGAATTGCCTGCTTTGGGGTATACCCATTGGGGGTTGGAATTTGCACTGCGGAATACGTTATCCCGGGATAGGTACAAAACAGCTCCAGACCGTAAACATGTACCTTGCACAAAAAATATGTATCCTGGACCTTGGATTTTGTACCAGAACCATGTTATCATCGTTAAAAAATGATCCTGGTTTGGCATTTTGTAGTGCTTCTATGTACGGGCAAAATTGTGGTTTCTTGGGGGCTTGGCATTTTGTAGGGCACCTCTTGGGGAATTGTTTGCATTTTGGAGATGATTTTTTGATTGCATTGGTTTTCATTGATGACAAAGGTTGCCAGGGAAATTACGAGATCTGCTCTAGAATGATCAACGCAGAGCTGCTTGCTTCACGGGCGGTTGCAAGAATCGCCCATAAGAAAACCCAATCACACCTTGAATAATCTCAGCTTTGTGGTTACAAGGAGCTCTGAGCATGGATTTGAACTTCTATTAAGCAAAAAGAGCACGAACCTAATTAGTAGAATTGGACCCACTTGGATTGTACTTACCAAAAAAGCAAGACAGCCAGCACAGCTCAGAGCTGTTTCCGCGATTGGTCAGAGCTATGGAGCAGCAACACAAACGATTTAAAATCAAACCCTACAGCTCAAATCATGAAGTTGGCTATATCATGCTATATCCCATTAAATAACCTCATGATATAGCCCCAATACCCATGACATCCCATGAGCCCCTTACAACATCCCTGCTCCCATATTAAAACATACCACGTCGCACCACGTATTTACTGATTCAATCCTGCCACTAGTTGAATTCCACTTGTTTGGTTTGAATCCGACTATACACCACCATTTTAGCATACTATATCATATCCCCATTGCATCCCATTACCCCCAATAAAAACAGGGAAGTTTCCGACGAAACTATGTGATCATATTTGTTCAACTGTCCGCTCATTGCAGGTTTCATTGTCGCCCAGCACCATCGTAGTATTCCCGAAAAAAAAGCTAAAGTTTGCCAACTTATGTGCATCAATTTAATTCAATTTAGCTATCGTTTGGCTGGCTATATCTGCAGTCTTGATGGTTGTATCCCGATTCTTCATGGTTATAATTCAGCATGTTCCTATGGTTTCGGCCTCACCTTATGGATGTCATCGCCACGCCATTTCCCTGAGGCCTTTGGGCCTCGATGCGGTCGCAAACGTTTTGGCGGACCGTGGAGGGTTGCATGCGCCTGGACGTGAGGAAAAGAGGTGGGCAATGGTTGCGATCCACCTCTGTTGATGGCATTTGATCATTTGATACTTGATTCTTGGGAATTTACCCTCTGGTTATGACTAACAGTTCGCCATGGTTTTTCGATGGCCCCAGTTGAAATAGATGGTTTACCTATTAATAGCATGGTGATTTTCCATGGCAAACTGTTGAATACCAGATGGTAAGCATCAACGGTATTTTTCGGGAAACTGTTAATTATCCAACATGTGGCAATATCGTTTTTAAATGATGGTTGGTTGATGATTAGTTCTTCATTTCACCGGGATTCTAATCAAGAATAATCCAACTATGGGGATACAAGTGGGTAAAACTGATACATGGTGAATGATTGATGATTGGATTGGGGACTATACCAACCAAGTTTTGGTTGGAATATCAGACTCGGCAAATGGGGAACCCCGTTCTCAACCAGGATGTTTAGAGACTGAGATGACGGTCGATGGGTGTAGGTCACACTGCTCAGTTGGGGTTTGATGGGATGATTGCTCTCATAGGGAAACATATCATGGAACATACTTGAAACATGGAAAGAAAAACATCGGGATATGACAGAACATGGAGTTTCTATTGGTATTTGTAATAGTTAATGAAAAATGTCATGGAAATCACGTGCGACGTATGCCAGGGTTACTCTTGGGATGGGGGAAGCGTTTTTCCATTGAGGGAATAGCCATGGAATTGTCATCACACATAGCAACCGAAAATCCCTCATTTATAGGTGATTGTTTTGTAAATACGTCCATTTGGTTCCTATCTATATATCTATATATAGAAGATCTATTCTCACAGGAATGGTGATGGTGATATTCTGACTAATCCAGATATTGATGGTGATATCATGGGAATTTCATCGGAACATAGTGGTTGTGTTTCACAGGTTATCATCGAGATCCTATCCACAGAATGCGTGTCTCCAAGAACTGGAACAGACCCCACTCTCGTATATCTCATACATTTAATCGTATGTATATATGTAAATGGCATGTTTGATGATGAGAATGATGACAAACCAACAAATTTGGGGTACCGGGCATACCTTATTTTCAGACAAAACCCCATATATAATACACATGCATTTGTATTATTCTATATACACATATGTATTTTTAACAAAGTATATATTTTGTATTGCAAGAGGATCAACATGTATTTGTCCCAGAAAATTGTTAATTATGTTCCTAGAAACACATGTATTTGCACCAGAAAGCCAAGATTTTACCCATAATTCATCTGATTTTGAATTGTGTTGCGACCTCGCTGGCTGGCATCATCCACAAAATGACGAAAGGTTCAGGTTTTGCCCAGGTAGACAGGTTTCTGATAGTTTGTTGGAGTTTGGGGTGGGAAAATAAGAGACCAAAAAATGTACAAAGTACAAAAACCCAGCACTAAAGCAGAATCTCCTGGTGGGTGTTTGATCTCAGGATGCAGGGATCAGTACCATTGAACCATCTCTTGACCCATCCATTTTCTGAGCGCAGCTGGCCATTTCATGGTAGAGTTTGGTTGCAGTGGTGTCTTTTGATGGCCTTCAATCTGGATGTTCCAGTCCAAAAAATTGATAGAACTGGGACGACACACGTTGTTGTCACGCTTGCGGACACTTAAACCAGGAATGTCTAGAAGAGGCTTTCCCGGCTTCTTCCAGCACTGCGTTGGATTTATTTGAGTTGGTGCGTCGGAGATTAGCGCAAGACGCGTCTCCATATTTGGGAAAAGCCAAGGCTGTATTTGCCAGCCTTGGAGCGATTTCATCAGATGGTCGAGCACATTCACCAGGACAAGAAGATGGGTTGGGATGCCACTGAGGCCGCTTGGCGGGATTTGGGATTCGGTGGTCGAAGAAAACAGCTTCAACAATTGAGATCTAGCTATTTGATGCTTCACGACCCATCGTTGGGTGTCTTGTCATCACGAACAATGGGCCATTGTTTCAGCCCCAAATCGATCCAAATCGGAACTGGTTTCACCATGGCGGGTAAATGCTAACAGTTTGATGTGGAAAACCCACCATGAAAGAAAACATCATTTTCCGAAGGGGAAACAACCATGCATGGATTTCCATAGTATGGTGCCGAAACGGCTATCCACTTCAGCCAAAAAATGGAGCTGGTGATAAAATAGGTTTAGCCACTGATATTGGCTACTTATCTATACTGTATACACATTGATATGCTATTTACATCACAAATATTATATCGACATGTATATGCTATGTCATATTCTTTGTACTTGATATGATATGTGTACATACATATTTACATACATACATATATATATATATATATAATTATCTTATCCGCCATTCCATGTTGCACTCCCAATGTACCCAACGCTTCCGCTGAACAACGCTTCCCAGTTTCGCGACGTTTCGCAAGGCCTTCAGCTGCCTGGGCTGCATGCAGCGCTATGCTGACTTCAAGGACCACGAGTTCAAACATGCCGAGCAGTTGCTGCAACGCTTCGATAGGTGGGAGACGTGGATCAATGACAAAATGTCTATGAAATGGTGGATATTATTCACTATGAATGATCTTGACTATTAATGGTATTAACTATTAACGGTATTAATGGGTATCCCTATTAATTTGCTTCTTTTTAGAAAATGGATGAACATGGAGGTTTTGTCCATAGAAAATGCAACGCATACAATGGTGGAAAAGTCAGTGAAATTGATCGGATTGAAAGGATTGAACTGTTCGAAGTGATTGAATTTGACGGAACATTCCAACTTGCAGCACCATCCCAAGATGTTTTTTTCGACTGGCAAGTATGGGATTCGTTTTTGCTACTTGTCGGCGGGATTCTGGGATATAATATAACCATATATAACCTATAACATTTATCATAATCGGATTTGAATGGTCAGTCAGGACGGTTCCATTTCTCCAAACACCCGCAGGATATGATGGACCCATCTATCATGAGTGGTAAGTACTGTTTTTTACGGTTCCTTTTCGCAGAAATAAAAATGGGATACTGAAACTGTCACAAAACTGCAGAAATCCGGAATCCTGATATAGTGGGGTTTTAGAATATATAGAACATTCGTATATACACTTACTGTAGATATACACCATAAGTCTTATGATTATGATAGATGGTTGAGTCATTTTGATTTAAATCGAACACCAGAAAATGAGGATATAGACGCATCACCCTCTGGTAAACTAACATAGCTATTGAAAATTGCCATTTATATAGTTGATTATGTTAATTTTCCTATTGAAAATTGTGATTTTCCATAGCTATGTTAGTTTACCAGAGGGTATATCATCATATCCCAATTTTCGATGGTTGAACCACCAGTCCTTTTGATTACATTCCCCTGTTGGTGAGCCAGGCGCAAGGGCAGAGGGCACGCCAAGCAGTCCGAAAACCCAGTTTGTTTTATGACAGATGGAAACCATGGAGGGTATACTGTAGTAAATTATATATTGATAATAATCATTGTAAATAGATATTGATAGTGATAATAGATCACAATGATCATTAAATAATTATAGTAAACAGTTGTTTTTATTGACAATGACCAAAGTAATAATGATTGGTAATAATCAGTAGTACAACAAACAACACTATAGTAGTACAATTAGCAATAATGATCCGGTATTATACGTTTGATTGTTATGCTACTCCAGGTAGTACCCAAGAAACCATGATGATCAGCAAGTATTGTTTGTTGGAAGTATCATCATAAGTATCATGAATCATTATACGAGACCATGGGGACTAAGATTCAACACACCCCAGAAAGCCTCATTTAGTCATCAAGGGCCAAATTGGTATTTTATGATTGGGGAAAAATGCCTATTTGAGGTGATTTGTTGAAAGGACCCCAAATGGTTGGTTTATGATTGGGTTTACAGTATTAGCACATGATTTTTTTAGGCAAAACCACACATGTTTTGGATGTAAATCCAGCAAGTTCCGTCCGTATAAATCCTGCACAAAACACTCAAAGATGCCCATCCCAAGCCCGAAAGTCTGGTCAAAGCCATCCCCAAATCGGTGAAATTTTGAGGCCAAGTATCACAAGAATTTGGCAGACAAAATCCTTCGTTCTTGCAGCAGCGACTTCCAACCTTCGGCCTTCGGTCTATTTTCCAGCACAAACTTCCCACAGAATGTTGGATTTGTTACTTTCTAATTGAAACAATTGTGTCTGAAAATGGGAGCTGGGCCCCAATTTGGCCATTTGGGGATGATTAGGATGATAATTCTCATGATGATGCTGATGCTGCTGCTGATGATGATGATCGACCACTGGATGATGGAAGTTGGACCTAATTTTCCCCAGGAGCTTCAAGATCACTTACATCGAGCACAAACCGAGGGCCTCTGTTTGGAGGGAAGATGCAGTGCATCCCCGACAGCTTAGACGTCACCTGATGGATGGGGCCGGGGTCGGACTTCGTGAAATGTTGACAGATTGAAACGTGCAACTGGAAAGACAAGCCATGAAAACGTGCTGTTTTCTGCAACTGTTTCCTGCTTGAAGTTTGGGTTTTTCAAAGGCAGGATGTGCAGTTTGGACCTTGACACCTCTGTTTTGGATCCATGCTGATTGCCGCTGTAGTAGGATGAGAACATAACCATCATGACCTCTGGGAACTGCTATAGCTTAACCCTGGCTGATGACCCTTTTCTCATGTTCGCAAGTTGATGAATAACATAGCTGTGGAAAATCGCACATTTATAGATTTTATAGCTGATCTACCTAAAACATATGAGTTTCCCGTAGCAAAGTGTTGAATTACCATATAGGTACCCCGGGACGCCAGAACTTCAGCGATACCGATGGAGATCCGCGTCTGAGGTTACTATAGCTGCTTGATCGACGCCAATTGCGAGAGGGATGAGAACGACCCCAGGAAACGCAAGCCCCGCTTTCGGGTGGAGCTTCCAGGCTCTGGCCAGTGCTTGTTGCTGGGGAGTCATCAAGTGATCCCAGTCGATCGGAGGCTTTCCCATCCTTGGTGATGGCAAGGGCGACAACCAGAACAGTGGGACGCTCGGAAAAGGTGTAGATATCGGCAGGCTGGTTGGTTCATGGTTGACTATAACCATCTTAAAGGAGGAATGGTTTTAAAAGAAAGGATTTAAAGAAAGATGCATAAAGATACTGAACGTGATCTTTTCTGGTTCGGCATGACATGCTGGCCAGTTTTAGGACCCTTTCGGACTTTTGGCGATGTGAGTCGCAGCTAGTGGATGGTTTTTTCTGGATGACCTCACTATACATGATGTTTACGTGTCTGACATGACTCATACCAGAAAATGGCTAATTCATTTCCGGCTTCTGATTTTTTTATGGATTATTATTTACAGTAATATCCAGTAAAATCAAAAAAATCGTATATAATAATCCAAAAACTATAATAATCATATACCATAAATACTAGATATCATGATAATTTACAGTAATTTATAGTAGAATTATTATAGTTTATAGTAAAAATTCTCATAATTTGCCCAGATTCCTGTGATTTTCAGTGTCCTCCACGGCCGCCTTGGCCTAGGATTATCTATACACGTGGCAGCATCATCCAGGCGGCTATGGCAACATCCCATTTTGACCTTGGAGAAGTCTCAGCAGATGTTGGTTTTCCATGGTTTTTTTTAAACAAAAAAACATGCTGTCTCTATTGTTTTGATGGTTTTGTCCACGGTTTCTTTATTGTTTTGATGGTTTATATGGTTTTATCCATTGTTTTTGCCACGTGAGCAGTGTTCAAAGCCCCTTGTTGATATATTATGAGCCATTATTGGAGTGGATAGTGGGTTATACTATATGAGCTACTTTGAATAATGACTCAACAAGGGGTTGTCAACACTACGCAACCAAGGTCTGCCGTGTTGTCGGGGAAAACAGCAATGGGAAGATTGAGAACTGGATGATTGGGAAAGTTCAGATCTGAACGTTTGCAGGAGACCCATTTTTTGTGGGTACTGTTGCCATATTTCTTCTTCCGGGTTCCGGATGTTCCTGTGCCGTTCCAGGGGATATGAACAGTCGAGCGTTCGCACTGAGCAAAGCCTGTGAAACGGTCACTGAATGATTTGCCTGGCACTTTTTGGCCATGAAATGAGGCATAGAACATCCAAATAAAGATAGAATGGGATAGAAAAAAATATATATAGAAACATATAGACGATTTTTTTCACGGTGCATATCTTCAAGTTTCCCCAAGTATAGAAGTATCAACCTCAAGGCCATTAACGCTATGTCAATCTCAAAGGACTTACCCCGTTTTTTTTGTGCTTGATCACAGGCCATTGATTCCAATCAGGGTGCCTACTTTGAGCAGATGCTCTTGCCACTTGGCAGACCTTTTGTCTTGTTTTGAACTGGAGCCTTGGGTATACCTCAGTTTTGGGCATATCATTTGATGGGCCTTCGAGATAGCGTTCAGTTGAGATATAAGTGGCTTAACCAGGGTTTAGGGTAGATACAAGTGTATAGTTCATGGGGGTTATAAATCAACAAACATAACTTCAATGGGAATTTCAGGATCCTAAAATGGAGGTTCGTTAGTACCATATGTTTGGCCATATTTTGTGGGGAGATTCCCTGAAATTTAGGCCTTATATATGGTAGGTACCTCCAATTTAGGTTCCTGAGATGGCCAGTGATTTGATACCCTGAAAGTCTATTGGACGTACTTTCCCTACCAACATTTGGTAAACGGATACAGCTGTGGAAATCGCCATTTGTTGATAGGTGCAGTAAATTTTCTGTAAATTTGCCGTTTTCATCTATGTTCCATAGCTGCAATTCTGGAATATGTTTCTGATATATAACCCAGAATCAGGTGAAATATATATATATATATAATATATAAATATCCATTCTGGTATCAGAAAAACTACATATCATCCATTTTCTGCATATTTTTCTATGTCCCATAACACAGACTATGTGGCTTTAGAGATGGCGATGGGCCAAACAACGATAAGTTTACCATGGCATCAATAAGCTAATTCAGACACTGAAATACTTGAGTATATAATTTGAAATTTGACTCAAGTAATGCCATGAAAAATGTTGGATGGTATGAATGGTGCCAGAAATATCATGTTGGCAGGTTATATCCCACCACATCCCTATTATATCTCCATGTTCACTGATGGCATCTGATTTTTCCCATATTAGTAGCCCCTAACATCATGATGGTTGGCTTACTGTAATATTGTTCCCATTCTATTCCCATGATATTCCACTTGGATATGTTCTCCATGATTTTCCTGAAATGAATTCCGAAAAATGATGTCCTATCCATTGTATCTCCATGATATTTCCATCAAACATATCCATCAAACATTCATGGTGGAAATGGTGTTGGAATGGGATGATTCCCCCCAAAGGTGGATTGTTTCCGTGATATTCCCCGACATGTCCGAATGATTTCCCCAATGCATTTCCGAGTCTGAAGGGATTTTTTGACGGTATTCACCATGGATTCCCATGATAATTCCCATGATACCCGGCCTGGTAAACATACAAAAAGCTATTGAAAATGGCCCAGTCAAAATAGTTGATTTACCTAGTAAAAATGGTGATTTTTCATAGTTGTGTGTATGTTTACCAAAGGGTATTCCCATGAATTTCCCCCTTGGTTTTCTCCATTTCTTCAGGTTACCCTGTGCCCTGGGCGAGTTCCGCAGCACGGGCGGACTGGCCGCGCGCATCGTGGGCTTCGCGGAGCATATCACCAGCCACTCAGCGAGGGGCGATTTTTTTTGGGCTGATCCTGGAAGGGGTGGGTTTTGGCCATGGAACCGTGGTATAAGATGGTAGATGTATTGTAGATGTGGGGTTTAAGATGGTTTAAGATGGTTTAAGATGGTTTAAGATGGTCTAGCCAACCAAACTTGCTGGTTTAAGATGGTACAAGCTGGTAGAATTCATCGGACATGTGGTATTTCGGCATGGTTTGACCCACCCATTTGGGTGGGTTCAGGTGACATCGGACAAGTTGGGTGAACGGAAAGAGCCCACTGGATGGTAGATGTGGGGCGGTACACTTTAACCATCTTTAACCCATACCCATCAATATGTAATGTAATAGACCCAAGCTTGAACCACATCGAACACATCTAAAACACTATATATGCAATAATCAACATGAAAACAGAGGAACGATTGGATTTCTCCGCCTTTTTCCCTATGTTTTCCCAGTTTCCACTGGTTTCCTCCAGAGGCGACATCGGCTCGCTGGGCGACTTCGCGGCGGGTGCGGAGACGGCCTTCGGCACGGTGCTGCAGCGGAGCTACGTCGCCTGGTTGGGGAATCCCCCATAGCTGGCCTGAGTTTTCAGGTGAAATACCCTCTGGTTATTTGTTACATAGCTATGGAACATGGCCCATAGAAATTGATGGTTTACCTATTAAAAATGGCGATTTTCCATGGCTATGTTAAATAACCAGAGGGTATATTGACATAGGATCATTTTCCGTAATTTTCCCAGACATAGAGCTGGCCTAAAAAACTGAAATATGATGTTTTTTTCTCTCAGACATTGAACCAACTGGATGGGTGTATATATATAAATATCTATACTTTTATATCACTATAAGGGTTTTATCAAAAACCTGGGGATGAGCCCGCATTTCAAGGCAAATGGAACGGATATGGCTATGAGTCAAAACCCTTGGACCCTATCGATCCGTAGGTGCCCTATAAGTCGTAGCTGGGAATCATGAATTTTGATTCCGAGTCTTCCCCACAATGGGAGTCATGGGATAGCAAGCCATTGGGATTGACGCATCATCAAATGCAGCTGGACACCTATAACAAAGGGCGATGTTGATAGACTATTGGGGAAGAGAACTAGCTCCGCTTGGCACATTTTGATACATTTTGGGTCAAGGCGGCACATGGTCAGCATGTTCCCATGGCCATGGTCCATATGCCCATTGTGTTTCAGGATTCCCATGGGAACATGACCCATGACCCAATCCCATGAATCCCCCTGGTAACTTGACCATGGCACATGATTTAGCCGCAAAAAATGAGGTTTTGGACTCGTTCATGCCGCAGGTCCAAGGTGGTTTCGCCAAGAAATTCGGTGTTTGGCAGTTTGGAACTTAAAAAAACATGTTCAAAGATACATTGACAACATCAGGTTAAACTATACGTGTTTCGCCCAGGCAACTTTGGGTGCCCGGATGCACTACGGACACCCAGCGGCTTGGATTTGTGAAAGGGCACCAACAAAGATATCAGGCCTTATGGATAGAAATTGAGGATCTGACCATACTGGTAGGATTTATGGATCAAAATGGTGATTTATGGATAGGAGTTCTTCACCAACACCAAGCCCAATGGGGCAAAGTATAAGCACCCTGAAACCCCCACAAAGATGGAGAGGAACCATGGATCTGTATGGTGGAAATTGATGTTTCATGATGTTTCCATTGGTTGCAGCACGGGGTTGCAGCATCACATGATACTCTCTGGTAAACTATGGAAAGATCCACCATTTTTAATGGGTAAATCCACGAACTAAATGGCAATGTTCAGTAGCTATCTTAGTTTACCCTCTGGTAAACTAACATAACTATGGAAAATCACCATGTTTAATGGGAAAAACCACTATAAATGGTGGATTTTCCATAGCAAACTGTTAGTCATTACCAGAGGGTACCAGGCCGGGTATCTGCTCGGCGGCAATGGTGTTGTAAAACAAGAGCCGCTGGGATTCAACGGAACTGGTTGGTGGTTTGGTGGAAAATCGATGGGAAATCTATAGGAAATCGATGGGAAACTATGACTGGCTGGTGGTGACTGGAACCATGGAATGGATTATGACTTTCCCATCATATTGGGAACAATAATCCCAACTGACGAACTCCATCATTTTTCAGAGGGGTAGGTTGAAACCACCAACCAGACATGTTTTAACCCCCCGGATAGCGCGTGGCTATCCTGAACTGGCAAAAATGGACAAAATGGGAAAGGAACAGTTTTAAACTGTAAATGACACTCTAGATCAGACCCCACCCCACGACGTGCAAGTTGACACGCCACGAAAAATCTGGAAGGCACCCGCCACCTGAACGCAGTTTGTGCAAATCATGAAACCATCCTCACTGCATTTCGTTCTTGAATTCTGTGCCTAAAACATATCCTCAGTAAAGTAACCACCGAAAAAGATAGAAAAGTAAATAGTTACTATATCTTACTAATAGTATCTATTATTATATTGTTATTATTTACTATTATTATACTATTATTAGATATTATTAGATATTACTAGTAGGTTTCTACTGTTCTACCTCTATATGATGACGACAGGACATGATGAACAAAGAGTACATGATGCAACAGGGCGGCGTCTCGAAAGCCACGAAGATGTTAAACCTCTCAGAGGACGTCCTGGAAGTTGTTGATTTGGTTCACTGGGGCCTGCCAACCATCTGAAATCTCAGTGGTTAAAGACATCAATGATGTTTCATAATTCGATTTACTCAGAACATTTAAATGGATTTATGGTAAATTTCAATGAAATTAATCCATTACTAGAATAGACCATTCATTTAAATAGATGAACCATGAACCATTCATTGAAATAGATAATCCCAGAACAAGATGATGGGATGCCCCAATAAATACGACGCATATACGACACACTGGTGTCCGATTTCGATTTCACCCACTAGCCCATTGAAACAAAGTTTGGTTTTTCATCAGCAGTTTTAATCGAAATGGTTCCTTCAAAATCATGGTTCAAATTCCCTTCTCTCAGTGCTTCAGCAAACTTCCCTTAAGAGATCATGTGTTGTTCACTTGAAGGCAGAATTTTGACCATAATTGCAGTCTTTGAACCATTTGTTGTTTCCAAAAATCTACGGTTCCGAAGGGTGAATGAACTCAGCGCAGGACATTTTTGCAGGAAAGGACTTCACCCTGAGGCTCCCGAAAACATTCACCTCTGGGGATCAATTTTTGTCTCGAAAAGATCTCCGAAAAACTGGCTTTGTTTGTTAACATTTAGGGGAACCACCCAAAAGTACACAGCTTTATCTCCAGCTTGCCATATTTTTCCACTAGGTTCCCAGATTTTCCCCAAGTTTTTTCTATTGTTCATGGGGAACCAGTTGGAGCTACACTTGTTGGACTTTGGAGACCTAGGTATGGACATGATAGCCACAGCTATGATCAAAGATGGGGGGTTTCCATAAGGGCTACCCCCATCATCCATTTCTATAGGATCATAAATGAGGTACCCCCATGGAAACCTCCATCAGCTACCGGACAGAGGACATACAGAAGTCTATACAGATGCATCTGAATATAAAAAGACAGATGTTAATCACTTGGATATTTGAAGATATTTTACAGATACGATGCGTTTAAACCGTTTAAACAAGTATATTTCATTATATTTCTAGATGGTTGTAGAGTGATTAAAGCCTTTTGTTCACACCCAATCGCGATTTTGGTGGATTCTTATGGAACATCCCCCAAAAATGGATGGAAAATGATGGGATGACTGAATTCATTTCGAGAGATTTCACTGGAAAATATATGATCCAATATGATCCTTAAATGGATCCAACATCATCCCCAAAAAATCATCTGGAAAACCCATGGGATGTTGATCCATCCAGATCTGCCAGCAGATCTGCAGGGGTGGACTGCGGGAGATCTTGCATCGGGAGTATTTGCACGTGGGAAAGGGTCGTGACCTGGGCTTCAACTCAGCGCCTTGGAGATGACTGTGGAAGGTCAGGAACTTGGAGATTTTCACGGATGTTGGGATATGGGATATCGATGTAATGTAAGAATGGTGTAAGAATGATGATGTAGATGTTCTGTAAATTATGTACCCTCTGGTAAACGTTTACATAACTATGGAAAGATCCACCATGTTCAATAGCTATGTTAAATTACCAGAGGGTATGTATTGATGTTGATGATATTTTATCGTGATCTTGAAGTAGATAGGATATGTCACGATCATCCCACTTAGATCCACTGGTGATTGGTACCCTGTTTTTTTGTGAGGCCTTAGTGGCTTCCATGTCGACATGGGTTATAACATGTTATAACGATGGTTGCTAAGCAGTTACTAAGTGGGATGTTACATACTGTGGATGGTTGCAAAATCCTGCACCACCTTGGATGGTTGAAACATGTTGAAACCCTGTAAATAATGGGATAAACCATCTACCAACTGGTGCAGGATTTCGCAACCATCCACCGTATGTTGAACTTAAATTCGCAGTAAAATGAATGTGCTTTGTCTACAGTACTCTGCCTGGAACATGCCCCAGAATCCCATTCCTATTTTAGGCATGCGCCAAAAACAAAAAGCTATGAACAAATCCTTCATACTTGTGAGGTTTGCAATCTTGTTACCCTCTGGCAAACATACAAAAAACTATGGAAAGATCCACCATGTTTAATGGGTAAATCAACTATTTCTATGGCCATTTTCAATAGCTAGTTTACCGGAGAGTAGGGCAAAAGGCTAACCTCAAAGCCAAGATTTGGAATCTCGTCCATACTCCTGCGGGGTATATACATTAATTCAAAAATTGTGTGTGTGTTTTCAAACCTTGCCGAAATCTCCCAGGCTATATAATATCAGGTTTTTTCTTTCCGTATAATTAGATAGTATATATATATATATAATTATATATGATGATATTCATGTTAATATTAACATTATGTATTTTAACATGATGTATGTACATATGTGCAAATACATGTACTGTACTTTAGAAGTTGACAGACTATTTTGTCAATGCGCGCACACGAAAAGATTGAGATACCAAAGTGGTGAAAATGTCGCGTTTCATAACTGATGGGACCAATCCGCGCATGATTTTTATGCAATCATTGTTTCTTCTCCACGTTTCCATTTGACAATTTTCCTTAAATGTTTGTTTGATTTTGAAATTATCGAAGGTGGCTGGGTTGGGCCACCCGTCCACACAATATGCTGGAAAAACGGTGCCAGATGGCTCCCAAGGGGTCGACGGTAGCAGGTGCTCTTCTTCTTTGCCAAGTTGTTCCAGGGCACTGGTGAACAGTTGTTGACGCGACAGATGAAACGTCTGGGAGATGAACTGGTTACTTGTCGTTGAAGGAAAATTGGGGAACTGTGTTCATTGAGCCATGTGTTGTTTGTTGGTTGGTTATCAAATAGATTTAAATAGTGGATTTAATGTCAACATATATATATTTTAACCATCAAATTTAATAAGATTATCAGATAGTGGATTTGACCATCAAATTTAATCATCAACCATCATGGATTCAATTCAGGATATAGATGACTGTATAATCGTTTTGAGATCACGGGTGGTCTAATTGGGAGTCTTATGACATAGCCCATATTAGGAACACCTACTATATACCATCTATCACTCAACCAATAGAATGGGATGGGACCGGGGGGTATCTTTCATGGTTCAATTGTGAAACAGGATTGGATGTCCATGAAGGCATTGGTGGTTCCGAACTTCCATGCGAAGCGAGACAGGGTCAAAAATTTCCTAACATGTTTTTTCATGAGAACACAAACCTTTGGTTTTAATCATGTGTTTGACTTCAATCCGGGAGACCCACAATTCTTCAGTTTATCATCATTGTCCCAATCAAGATTGCAAATTGTATCCCGGTATCCCCATGTCAAGACACCCACATCATCCTTTGGCGATTTTTTTCGCTCTGTAGTGGTTAACACCTTCAGAAATGACATACGTTCATGGATCAGATCACAGCAACCAAGCAGCACCAAGGACCTGCCGGAGTTTCTCACGCCCCTGTGGCTGCAGAGCTGGGTCCCGGCAATGTCCAGTCATGCAACTGGTAATCCCCAACTATGGATTTATGATTTATATACATTAAATGGAACATCCCCACAAACATGGCTTTCAAGACTTGAATTGAATGGTATAATTTGAATGGTTCTGAGGGTCCCATTTTAGGCAACCTCCATATGGATGTTACATGGTGGTGCATCATCAGGGCTGGATGTTGCTCAACCACTCGGGGAGACGTTCAAAGAGTGGCAGAATTTGCGTGTTGGTTTCTAGGACCATGGTCCATGGTATTACGGGTTAAGGCATATTTTATCTGGCTGGTGGTTTGGAACATAAAAGGATTATGACTTGCCATATATTGGGAATGTCATCATCCCAACTGACGAACTCATATTTTTCAGAGGGGTAGGTATACCACCAACCAGTTATGATATGAGTTGCAATCCACTAGAAATCTTGAGGAATTGCTATTGGCACTTCAGCCGAGCAGGTTCTCATGGGGTCTCCAAGAGGTTTACCAATTCACCAAGATGGAAAGGGTTTGTTTTTGCATCATTACTATATGAACCCTAACCTAGCTGGATTTGTGGATGCTCATCCCCTCATTCATTCATATGTGCCACGGTCACTAAGATGGCTCAAAAGCTTCTTTTCCCCTAAGTTCGGGGATGCTCATACCAACATTTATAGGGATTCATATGGAGGTTTCCTAAAATGGGGGTATCCCGAAATCATCCATGTTAATAGGATGTTCCATGTTTTAACCATCCATTTTGGGGATCCCGCATTTTAGGAAACCTTCATATAACCATTTATAAGAAATCCCATTCACGATAATGAGATGACCAAAAGTCCCATGACTATCCCATGGCACGACATATCTTGACCGTGGCACCATGGCACCACCAAGCACCGCCAAGCACCGCCATGCCAAGTGCTGGAGGTTTTACTATGCACATGCAGGCTACTACCTCACCCAATTCCTCCTGTCGAAATGTCCCTGGGAGATCAGTGCTGGTTGAAATTCTTATGGGGATGCTTCAAATATCCCAATGGTTGAATGTTGAGTATAACATGCCATTTCTTAAGGAGGAATGAGTGATTGAGTGAATCATCAGGCCATATTCAGTGAATATAATAGATGGTTGTGTATAAAATGCCATCAAACTGTAGGAATGTCATGGAATGGCATCCAATGTCCCAGTGAATGTTGACTTATTTGGTTGTCTAAGTTTAGCCATTTCCACTCCATCGCATCCAGGTGATACTGGAAGATGTTCCCACAATGGTTGCATCAGTAGCTTAAGGTATCAGTTTGGTGCTTCGAAAATTGTGTTGACCATCAACCACCATCAACCACCATCAACCACCATCAACCAACATTCAGAACAGTGAATCGCCTATTTCATTCACTCATTTTATCTCCATGTAACCTACTAGTAGTTAAATCACATGTTGTATTAGTTTTATCACAGGTTTTCTTCGTTAAAACATGTTGGACCACCATTGGACCACCCCATCTGAATTCAGATGTTTTTCACCGCGCTCACCATGGCCATTTTTTTCAGGTATCCCCCTCTTGGTTTTCACCTGGCTGTTGCTGGTGCTCGATGACCCTGAGCAGAACTTCCCAGCCATCGACGAGCAGCAAGGTGGTTGAGACCTTGGCAACCAACAAAAATGGGCTGAAAATGGTTAATGGTTATATTTGTTGACTAATGATGGTGAATTATGGTAATAACTAGTGGTTAATGATTACTAGTGTCAAAATCATTAATCCCATTAATCACTGGAGATTAATGGATATTAATGGATATTAATGGGATTATGGACATTATAGTGGATATTAATGTGGGTAAAAAACAATGTCATAAACCATCCTCCAAATTACCATAACTTGCTGCTATAAACCATTCCCAAATATGCCCAAGTGGGTGGTTTCTTATTGTCTTACCCACACTACAAGTATGGAAAAAAATGTAAAATCTTAGTTGCTAAGATAGCGGTGAATCTAATTTATTGGATCTTTTTGTTTCAGATGTTTTTTGTGGTTACAAACCAGGGACATGTACCAACTACCAAAGAATGTGTTTTTGGAGTGTATCTGAGATCAGTTATGTCTGCAGTTCATCAATTAGGAATGCTATAGAATGATATATATATATACATATAATTACATATATATATATATATTATGTAACGAAGGGAGGTGGGTGAAACTTGTAAACTTTATGATTGTGTTTGTAAATTGGGCATACCACAAAAATGGCAATGTTAACTCTTATATCATTGGAAAATTATGATGAGCCATCAAATTGATGGTGCCTTATTTTCCGTGAAAACCATTCAAAACTGAAACTGGCTGGTGGTTGCAAGATGTTTCCTGAAACCCTATGGGCATCCCCACATTTGCTGCTTGATCATTCCAGCATATGTCCCATTTAGAACATGTTCATATGTGCATGTCTCTTAACTCTATGTATATATATATATATATACATTTGTAATGTATTTATATATATATATATGAATATATGAATATATATATATATATATTTTATACATATATACACATGTATATATATATATATCATTGCCAGAGCCCAAAATCATCGTGAACCCCTATGTTTAAATCCTCATGTTGACCCGCTGAAAAGTCCTGTTTTTTTCTCGGCAGGTGGGATGTCGGGGGCGACCATCATGGCCAAGATGTTGATCACGCAGTTCGCCTGGCACCTCGATATAGAACCGGGAAAACATGGGGGAAAACTTTGGGGAAAACCTTGATAAATCGAGGTTCTTGAATGGGAAAATCACTTGTTGTATATGGTAATATATGGATGATCCCCTGTAAATGAAGGTTTGAATGGAAGAATCAACTATTATCATCTATTGTTGGTAACAACTATTGTACTGTAGAATGGAACATCCATTTATAATCAACTATATAATCAAGTATATTAAGAATCAACTATTATCATCTATTGAAAATGGAACATAAATTTATTTATGGAACATTATTAAATATACTATGTTCCATTATCATCTGTACTATTATAAATGGATATTCCATTGCTTTTTGTTCCCCTTGGATTTGCTGCGTCGATGATTTTTTATTGGTGGTTTTTCCACTGGGAAATCCACTACGACTGGGTAATCGATATTGTTGGTTTTTCAATACCCTCTGGTAAACAAACATAACTATGGAAAATCACCATGTTCAATGGGTAAATCCACTATTTCTATGCTCATTTTCAATAGCAAACTGTTAGTCATTGCCAGAGGGTAATTCTTGTGCTTCCTTTTGCGCAAAAGCCAAGATCACTGTGTCACTATCGGGAATATCATGGGGATCGTTTGGATGATTTAATGGGAGTAACATCCTAACATGAAACTATCATCAAAAATGGTGGTTATGAACTTGATATCATGAGGAGATAGTGGGCACTAGTGGAATGATGAAATTTATGAGACTGAGAATCTCATGGAATGTACAACCTGGGATTTATTGAGTTCTTGTTTCATGGATGTATTTGGGATGTATGGGATATTAACCATTAAAAGTGTGATTCTACCAAAAAAATGGTGGTATAATGTGATATAGCAAGGATATAATTCGAATAGGATGATGATGATGATGATGATGATTATGATGATTATGATGATGTAATTATTTGGATTTGTTTGTGGATCCAATGAAATAATGGGAGCAAATCTGAGAGCTTCGTGTTGCCAAGTCGCTTCCAGTCGCTTTATCTGGTTTGGATCCTCTCGATATGATCCTCAGGTTGCTAAGTCTATGATGTTTGTTCGTTGTCCCAAAGGACAATTCACCTTTTTTTGGGCGGGAATCTACACCGATTTTTTTGATGTGAGACTGAGGCACCTCAAATGGGAGTTATGATATTAACCATCTACATAGATATAAACCATATCTACAACGACACAATCGTTTACAGGCCATATTTTTTGGGCCCCAAAAGCCGCAAAAAAAAAACATCGGGAAAGCTGGCCCCAGCCGCAGGTTGATGCCCCTCTTTCTCCTGGCTCAGATGGCGCCGCTCTTTTTGCAGGCTAGACGTGTGGGGCGTGGTCAGGGTGTCTGAAAATGAGGTAAACCACCCCAAAAGGATTTCTTAATCGGGAAAATATATGAACATATAGGATTTTTTATGATTAACATTGATGAAGCATATTACCAGTGGATTCGGATGTAACCATATATGTAGCCTATTTTCAGACATCCCGTATGGAGCTGTGATTGGCTTGATCGGAGAGACCATCAGCAGCAAGCATAGAGCCCAAGCGGCTGCAGATGTGGTGGGAGAAAAACATCTTGGCTGCGCTGCTACGGATCTTCAAGCAGCCTCCTGGCTGCTTAAGGGTTGCTGTTGGGCTTTTGAAGTGGCTCCAGTCTCCAGGTTTGATCCCTAAGTTGATCGCTGGTTGAAAGTGAACCGTCAGACATCAGTACCCTTCAAAAATGGAGGGAGATGAGTTGGTTTCCCACATGCTTATTCCAGTTGTCAACGGGATCTTTTTTTCTGGGAGTCCTCTGGAATCCGGCTACTCAGATGGTCTGGTCACCAGGCAATTTTGCGGGTAGCCTTTGGTAGTCGAACTTGGCAACGGAAAGTCCTCCATTGTGGGTTTTCCCATGAACACCTCCATTTATAGAGGATGTTCAATTGCCATGTTTGAGTACAGGTGGGTATCCAATATTGAGTCATACCCAAGGATGATTTTTCTCGCCCCAGCCATATCAATTGCAGAAAGAACAAGTCAAGTGAACAGTTGTGGTTGTTGCTATACCTTGGAACCCTCCCCATCACTAGTGTTGAAACAACATTCGTAAGATTCCAAGCTTCATTTCCAAAAGGGGTTGAAAAAGAAACAGTCCCCAAAAAGGATTTGATAAGTTTGTTTTCAGGATGTCGTAGTAATAGTGTTACCCTCTTGATCCTCACAATTTGCCAACTGGAAACTGTCAGGATGTTGACCTGTGCTTTCTTGCACTTCATCTTTCAGGCAGCTTTGGATGGAGCGTAGTCCGTTGTGATTGTCGGTTTAAATCACCAGATTTGGGGAATGATTTTCTGGTGCCCTGTTGGACAAAGTTTTAGATGTTTGGTGCGTTGAAAACTCCTGAAACATTATCTGGTTGGTGGTTGGGAATATTTTTTATCCATTCAGTTGGGAATGTCATCATCGCAACTGACTTTCACTCCATGATTTTTCAGAGGTAGGTTGAAACCACCAACCAGCTATAGTGACCACAAGCAAATGAGTCCATTTCAGCCGGATGAAAAATCACTTTGGATCCCGAAATCCGGTGGCATGTCGT
>Ga0126342_10002919_pt1 | contig 27525 bp, 27 predicted proteins | sample Cyp1metagenome_FD_92528 | JGI IMG/M metagenome (GOLD analysis project Ga0126342, IMG submission 92528) | Coral microbial communities from Lord Howe Island, Old Settlement Bay, Australia - Cyphastrea 1 metagenome | ecosystem: Host-associated > Invertebrates > Cnidaria > Coral ... | reverse complement strand
ATATATATACACATTATATATATACACATTATATATATATATATATACACATTATATATATACATTATATATATACACATTATATATATATACACATTATATATATACACATTATATATATATGTGTACACATTATATATATATACATACACATTATATATATATACATTATATATGTATATTATATTACATTATTATATTTTTTGATAGATTATAACGATCTAGCTGCGACTTCACTGGAATTGCTAAGGGGCAACTATCCTCAAATGGCAGAATGCTTCAAGTTGGTGAATGATGACCAAGTTCAAGCACCCAAAAAAGAGGGTTCCTACATCCGTTTCCAGATGAAAAGAGTGATAACAATCCACTAATAAGCCACCATATTTTAGTGGTTGGTGGTTTCAACTATTTCTTTTGTTAATCATAGAAACGGAATGATGATCCCCAATGACGAGCATACGAATTTCAGGGAGCTGAACCCATGAAAATTCTACACGTTCAACATTTGCATGGTATACATCGGTATACCTGATTTTAAGACGCACTCAAATATCATATTGTTGGCTATATATCCCACTATATGGATCTATATGGAGGTTTCCAATCCATGGGGGTACCCCCAGTTCTCATCCATTTCAGTGAGATTTTCCACTATAAACCATCCAGCTATTGGGGTACCCCTATGACTATGGAACCCCCCAAATGATAGAATTGATGGAAATTATATATCCCACTGTATCCCACTATATATAATTATATATATATCATTATATATCCTAGACTATATCCCACTAAATATATATATATATATTATATCATTATATATCCTAGACTATATCCCAATAAAATCCTTGGAATCTTTGGGTCTAGCCCCACTGCACAGTTGTGGGGACAGGTTTGGCTTTGTGCCACTTTCGCGCGCCTTGCCGCATGGCGCTGTGAGGCAGGGCAAAAAATGCGGCAGAGGTCGGGTTTAGGGTCTGAAAATTGATGGGAACACTCCCAAAATTGGGATATGGGTATGGATCAATACCTATTAATACCTTTTTTAGGGGGATGAACATCCATTTACCAGCTATTTTGATGTTCACCAGGGGTACAAGGTTTTGACACACTGCCATATATTGGGATATAGTGGGATATTCATAGTTTCATCCACATTTTCCTTCTAAAATCATGCGCTTGGATGTTTTTTTTAAAAGCCTATGTTCAGTTGAAGGTACCAATGCGCAGCAGAAAAAAACATGGTCATTTTTAGTGGTTGACAGTTTTTACGTGGCTATGCCTCTGGTGCATATTTTTGGTTGGATTATTTTTACAGGTTTGACCATGAATGATGTATTTGTTTGTTGTACAAGTTTAGTCGTTGCCGAATGAATATGAACATATCATATCATATCACCACCACCAGCAAAAAGTGCATATCCTTGTTTCTTGTGCTGTTCAAAACGTGTGGGCAAGATGGTTTTGCTTGACACATATCAAAATCACCGTGACACGTTGTAGATTTCAAAGGTTGTTCTCATGCAACTTGGACTGGCACACCCACTGATGAGGAATTGGGTAGTTCAGTGTTTCTTTTGAATGGGTGCTTTCTCTGAATAAAATGAAGAACCTTGGAACCTTGAAATACATCCAGTGCCCATTCAGCACAGGCACCACAACCACTTTTGGTCTCTGAAGACTGGGAAAAACCCTTAGTAGCCCTGTCACATCCAAATAGCTTCGAGTTTTGATGATCTGTCGATGTTCATCCGCCTAGCTAATCCCATCCCCCCAGCATGTTCAAATCACACCCCAGAAACCAACTTTAAGTATGCTCCCATAACAGACCCAAAACACCTATGATCCCATCCCCTTACCCTCTGGTAATTTAACATAGCTATTGAAAATGACCATTTATAGTGAGTTTTCCCATTAAAAATAGTGATTTTCCATAGTTATGTTAGTTTACCAGAGGGTAAATCTTTTATTTAACCACGTAATATAAAACAACGGTTTTTCATGTGGGAACGGGATGAAATGTGGAAAACCTGAAGCCTAAAGCATCCACAAAATCACCATGGTAAAAACCTTACCCTGTTATGGTAGGTTTATGGCATTGGCTTACCCACATCATTGCTATCATTCTTTTTACTCTTATGATTGTTGCTATTATTCCTATTCTTATAGTAACTATAAAAACCATTGTCCATAGTTATCATGGCAGGATAATTATCAATATTCATAATTAGCAATATGACTATCGATTATTATCATTATTATTATTATTGTTGTTATGAGGATTGTAATATCATTATGCCCATATTTCCCAGGGCTTGGTAAATGTCCCACTTTGGGGATTTTGAACATCACTTTGAAATATCTGTTGAAGATTATATCCCCAATATTTGGGTGATTTTTTTGAATTGGGACATTTAACCTCTGGTAAACTAACATAGCCATGGACAAATCACCCATTTTTAATGGGTAAATCCACTATTTCTATGGCAATTTTCACTAGCTATGTTAGTTTACCAGAGGGTATATATATATAGTGGGATATAGTGGGATATAAAATTCCCATCAATTCCCATATGTTAGTTTACCAGAGGGTACCAAGCGCCGTTTCCGTATGTTTGTTGGTTATGGAGCCAGCCATTTCCACGGACGTCCGCGAGCGTAAGGCCTGTGTATGGCTGGCTCCACGAGCTGAGGAGATCCTGGCGGAGTTCGTGGACAGCGAGGGGCGACTCAGCACCAGAGATTTTCGCTTCTGGTAGACTCATGGGGATATAGATAGAGTATATCCCATGGTGATTTACCATGGGAAAATGGTGATTTTCCATGGTTAACAATGGTGAATAATGGGATGATAATGGGATATACCCTCTGGTAATTAAACAAAATAGCTATTGAAAATTGCCATAGAAATAGTGGATTTACCCATTAATAGCATGGTGATTTTCCATGGCTATGTTAGTTTACCAGAGGGTAACTATTGCGATAGGGATGATAATTATAACATTATAGTATTAGAATATAAGTCCTCTTATCATTATAACTATATATAACTACTGCTTGGTGGTTTGGAACATGAATTTTATGACTTTCCATTCAGTTGGGAATGTCATCATCCCAACTGACGAAGTCATATTTTTCAGAGGGGTTCAAAGCACCAAGTAGCACAGTTTATGCGATGGAAAATCAAAAATACCGGATAGATTTGAGTGGTAGACTAAGAGTTTAGCCTATGGAAAATTCACCATTTCGAATGGAGAATTCCTAGTATAATTAAATGGTGGATTTCAATAGCTATACGTTAAGATACCAGATATTTTAGATGATTTTAGTAGATGTTGAGTATTAACCATCTAATTTGTTGGGTACCATGGAGCCCCCTATTTTGACCTATAGCCCAATGAAGATTTCTAGTGACTATCCCCGAGTTTTCGAATTTGATGTTCAATGTATTTTGTTTGAAATCCACTAGAAATCTAGGGAAGTAAGATGGTTTTGACCACCAATGGGTTGGGATTGGGGCAACACCTATGTAGATAAAAGATGACATGGGATGAAATAGGTATTGAGAACCGGAGGTGGGAGCCCCCCTTGTCTGCAGCGATGTTCCCTTCTAGTCGTTTTGAGTTTGCAAGTTCCATTCTCCAGAGCCCTCACAGCCCATGATATATGTGTTCAAGTTCAAATCCTATTAGTTCCCAACGCCACGGGTTTATACCTTCATGTTTGTTGGTTAAATCTGCCGTTTTACCCATATTCAGCACCACCAGCCATTCAAAAAACATCAAACAGGGAACATATCTTGGAGAAACCATGAACACGTGTCTATTTTAAAGCAACCCAGATTCTCTATGTGTTCAGATTTCCCCAAAAAATCTGCCATATTTTTCCCAGGTCACCCACCTCCCGTTGCCCTTAACCCCCTTAACGCTTCGCCGCCGTGGCCGGCCAGGGGTCTCCCGCTGCATGGCGCCGGCGTGCGGTTGGCCGAAGGCCTCTGCGGCCGCGACGCGAATTTATGGCTGGCGGAGCTGTCGCAACTGTCGCTGCTGGTCTGGTCCCAAGGGGGGAACGGGGTGGGTGGACCTTTGGATACGGTTCAATGGGGATATAGAGTATATCCCATGGTGATTTACCATGGGGGAAATGGTGATTTTCCATGGTTAACCATGGTGAATAATGGTGAATAATGGGATGATAATGGAATATACCCTCTGGTAATTTAACAAAATAGCTATTGAAAATTGCCATAGAAATAGTTGATTTACCTATTAAAAGCATGGTGATTTTCCATAGTTATGTAAACGTTTACCAGAGGGTAGAACCCGTGGCCAAAATGATAATTATAGTCATTTGGATATATCCCATTGTTAGGATACCATGGCTATGTTTAGTCGGTGATTTTTTTATTTTTCCAATGGAAAATCCACCACTGGGGAATCTATAGTGAATATGTTTGATTTTTTGGGGAACACTGAAGCAAATCATTGGATACAGTTCTTCAATGTTATTCAGGGAGTGGGATGTAGTGTTATCAATCTTGGGATATATATATATAATGGGGATGGGAATGAAGAGTAATTGGGGATTTTTGACGGGCTACAGTTGGTAATAAGTAAGACATAGTAACACTATTCATAACAGAAATCGAGCAGTTATGAACCATAGAACACAATCTCAATTGACCATGGGATGAATAGTTAGTAATAGTTGACAGTTCCATAGTTGGTTATGAACTACTGTAGTAATACTCATGACAAATAGTTATAGCTTTATACCAATGACTAACAATAACCATTGCATACAAACGAATACCTGGAGTTGTTGAGGTGATGGATGGTTCATCACAGCAACTTGGCACCAAAATTTCTTGGTGGAATGGGTGACTCGATGCCACAAATATGGGACTAAAAGAAATCATGGGACAACTATGGACAATTTACTGGTTGGTAGTTTGGAACATTTTTTATTGTCCATGATATATGGGATAATCCTTCCCATTGACTAATATTTTTCAAGATTGTTAAGACCACCAACCAGTTTATCATGGGATATTTTTTATCATGGGATTCAACCAATGGAACTAAACAATTTGATATGATAGTTGGGTTTGTTTTAAAACCAGGAATTCGCTTTCCAGGGCCATTGAAAAATGGGGAACATGTTGAAGAAGAGGACGGTGGGGTTCGAAAAAAAATGAGACAAATCCACCTGAGGAAAGTCAGTTCCAGTTGTTGAATGTACCCTCTGGTAAACAAACATACTTATGGAAAATCACAATTTTTAATGAGTAAATCCACTATAAATGGCAATTTTCAATAGCTATGTTTGACATAACCAGAGGGTATCTGTGAGTTACCCAGAGTCACGTCTACACTTGCCAAGATTAACTGACGACAGGGACCTCCTGTAATTTTTGTGAGTGAAGGAAAAAAAAACAGCCAAACTTGTTGGAAGCGTCAATCGAAAGAAACGTGAAAAAACAACATAGTATCTTCATAGAAAGGAAATGTACGAGAGGTTTCTTGTCCAAGTATATAGTCGCATTTGTTTTATTTGATTACACTCTGGTTATTTAACATAGCCATGGAAAATCAACCATTTATAGATGATAAACATGATGATTTACCTACTAAAAATGATGATTTGCCAGTTCGCTACGTTAAATAACTAAAGGGTAATACAAAAGACGAGAGGATGATCCCTTTGTTTTTGGGACGTTGCTGCTGTGCCAAAGATGAAGGTTTGGTTCATGACAAATCGTGGTTTGCTTGGATACAACCTGATACCCTTTGGTAGACTAACATAGCTATGGACATCATACTTGTTGCGGTAAATCATCTATCTGGGTAAATTATAACGACCTCACTGTTCTCCCTCACGACAATCATGGTTTTCATAAGGGGAATCATCCCCAAATGGCCCAACATTTCAGGTGAGTGATCTATAAGTGGGCCATGTTCCACATCTATGTTAGTCTGGAGGGTACAACCTCCGTCTTGGCGGCTTCTTTCACGCCAAGGCTTACTGCAGTTTCCAGCGCGCCGAACTTCCAAGAGATCTTAGACATGCAGTCGCCTGGCCGTTTAAGGATGACGATTGTGGATGGTCTATATACGATTATATATATAATATAATATAATATAATATAATATATATATAATATATATATATATATAATATAATATATATATATATATATACACTTTATATTAGGATATTTCCATTGGTAAATGCACCTAGGGAATTTACTACGGGAATGCCATCCAGAAAGCACAACCCCAGGTCATCCGAAACTGGGTGAACAGGTGAACATCCAGAAAACATGGGAGTAGAGGCAGAAATCCGTTTTTCTTTAAATGGCAAGGTAAAGTGACTGCTACCCTCTGGTAATGACTAACAGTTTGCGAACTTGAAGCCATGGCACAATTATAGTTGGTTGATTTTCTACAGCTATGTAAACGTTTACCATAGTTTACCAGAGGGTAAATGTTGAGTACATCGAGTAGCCAACGCCAACATAACATGCGGCAGACAAAAACGCGGATTTCACCACCAATTCTCGAATGGTGGTGGATCGCGCCATGCCGATCATCAATCCAGTAATGATTTCTGTGGGTGTTCCATGAGTTATTTTCAGTGCTTTCCAACATGTAAAGACCATGTTGGAGCATATATTGCTGGTCATCCCCAGAGGGAATTTACCATGGAATTGGTGTATTTTTTTGGGATGTCTGTAATTTACCCATGTAATTTGAGCGGAAAGTAAGTAATTACATCCCCATTGAAATTGCCTTTTTTTTCACAGTGAAGGTTTAGGTGGGACAATCAACGAGTTTTAAATGGGATATTTTCTAGCCACGTTTGATGACACCGGAGGGTAGTTGGCAGTAGTTTAGTTGAGTTTTTAAATCATCGAGAAGATTCAGAAAAGGGCGATTTATCACTAGCAGGTTGTAGGTTTTTACCAACTGCTGGGATTTTGCTGTAGTTTTAGCCCATGAAAGATGATAAAAATGGTGCCATTTCAAAGCCTCAAATGGCTGGCGAAATCGAGGTGAACTCTGGTGCGAAATGTGGAAAAATGGGGATGTCCCAAATTCCCATTGGTTGGTTGATTAATAGAGGGGTTTGGAGAAACCCCTTTAACCTAAGGCTATTACTGTCAATCAGTAATGGTAACAGCTTGTACCATCGAACCCAAGGTTGCTTGGTTTTTCGAACAACAGGTTTCTATGATGATAGATGGGATTAACCAGCTCCCGGCCCCTCTATTTTTACCAACAGGACATTATTGGGGATGAAAAAGGGTAGTTAAAGCTATCAAGAATGATGGGCTATGAATAGGGCTGATGGGGTTAGCCGCAAAGGCCAATAACTAGTGATGGAGAAACCAACTGGATGCCCAATTTGGAGAAATCAACAGAGCAATGTTCAAAGACCCGGTTGATTGATGATTAGTTTGGGGGTTAACACGTGTTCTGGTTGGTGGTTTGGAACATTTTTTTACCATATATTGGGAATGTCATCATCCCAACTGACTTTCACTCCATGATTTTTCAGAGGGGTAGGGCTCAACCACCGACCAGAGTTATACTATCCTGTAGACATTGGGGATTCTCACAAGCCATGAGCTGGGATGGGCCGAATAGGGTGTTGAACACTGCCCGACTGGATGAGGATTGATATTGGACAATCAATGATTGTGGTCTAATTGCTATTAGCGAGTGAATGCCCAGCTGCCAAGCTCTGATTGGTTGTTGAGGCTGGGTTACAGTAAATCCTCGAAGAATTAAGCTTTTGTGCTGGTTAAATTCACTATTTCCGTTTCTTAAACAATGATAAACAATGTTAATTCCTGAAATTCTGAAAATCGAGTTACTTGTACATGCTAAGTTCATCTTAATTCCCATGACATTTTTGCTTGTGAACTAGCCTCTCAAAAAGTGGTACAATCCATAGCATTTGTTGTTTCTGAAAGATCTTTGGGCCAAGGCGGGAGACGAAGGGGGAGCTGAGACGGTTGAGTCAGTTGTGGGAAGCAAAGGCGCGGATCCTAGTTGGTGAGTGATTTATAATGATTTATAAGCCATATGGAGGTTTCCAATCCATGGTGGTACCCCTAAATCATCCATTTTAATAGGATTTTCCATGAAATAAACCATCCAGCTATTGGAGTACCCTCATTTATGGAAGCCTCCATATATAAAGCAAACATGAACATGTGAATATTCCAAATATGTCCTTTTTTGTCTGGGGCATGATATGGTTCTTACCAGCTGGGGTGATGGATGTCAGTTGAAGCATCAAAGATAAGGATTTCATCATGAAAATCCAGACTTCATTGACTTCACCAAGCTTCAGCCACAAAGATTGGGATAGGAGGATCATGGAGGATCAGTTCATCTCACCAATGAAGGTGATGCAAACGTGGCCTCGCTGGAGGTTTCGAAGATGGTTTGTTGTGGAGATGTGTTGTTTTTGATACAAAATGAAAGCAAGAGACCCCCAAAATTATGCCGGCAAGAGACCCCAAACAGTGTGTGTGTGAGGATTATGTATGATGATGTTGAGGATGATGATGAGGATGAGGATGATGATGATGATGATGAAGAAGAAGATGATGACGATGATTACAATGATGAAGAAGAAGAAAATGGTGTTGATTATGATTTGATCCCAACGGAAGATGACAGTGAACTCTAAATGTTCATCCACATTGATGCTCCAAATTTAAAGCCACAAAAAAACGCTGGAAACCAACATGTGAAAATCCAAAGAGAAGGCCAATCTGTTCTTTTACACTATATAGTATGATGGAACATGATATGCCCAATTTGAAACTGTTTTTACTTTTCTGATTCTCTTTGGGGTTTGTTCTCTCTCTCTCTCTATGTCTCTATGTACATATTTTATACAACTACAGTTCATTCAATGATGATGTTATGGAATTTTCATGGGGAGTATTGTTGATGTTGATTGTTTATATATGTTTATATGGGATATGGATCAATACCTATTAATACCATTTTTAATGGGATGAACATCCATTTACCAGCTATTTTGGGGTTCACCAGGGGTACAGGGTTTTGACCCATCCCCATATGGGATATGATATGGATTTTATATGGGCATCATTTATAGATTCCCAGGAAGTGCCCGCGGTGCCCGCAGTGCCCGCGCAAAGAGCGACTCGATCCGAGCAGCGCGAGGTCCGGGAGGCGCGGGAGGTGCGTTGGTTTTTCCCAAGAATTAGTGGGTTAATAGTGGGTTAATAGTGTGTTAATGATGGTTAATAGGGTATAAACCAACAACAATGGGAATATGATGATGATCTGTAGTGGGTCAATAGTGGGTTAATACTATTTTAATGGTATTTTAATGGTATAATTTAATGGGATTTAACCATCAAATAATGGGAGTATCATTGGATATAATGGGGATAATGGTTAATAGTGGGTTAGTAGTGGTTAATGATTGTTAATAGTGTTTAATGCTGATTGATAAAATTGATAATGGTTAATAGTGGTCAAATGATGGTTAAAGGCAGTGATTTAACCTCTGGTAATTTTAGATAGCTATTGAAAATGGTGATTTCTGGTCATTTTTTTCCAGGATAAATTAATAATACTGGTTGGTGGTTTCAAACATTTTGGCTATTTTCCATTTCATATATGGGACAATCCTTCCCATTGACGAACTCATATTTTTCAAGATGGTTATTGCACCACCAACCAGCTGATGATGGGTTAGTAATGGAGTATTAATCAACATTAATCATCGCATTCACCATCATCACTATTAGCAATGTCAACCCCGGATTAATAAAGATAAACCAGATATGAATTAGCAATGTCCTAGGAAAATCTTTATTAAGATATTAAGATATTGCTATTATCAAGTCCGGTTTCCAACGATTTTCCCAGGATAAACCAGATATGAATTCTATCGATCCCAGACTTGAGATCACCAATATTGCGCGATGCTTTTGGTGATGCTTTTGGCCATGGATCATACAGGAACAATTTGATGGTTCGTATATGGTTCGATTGAGCAGCGACCATTATATATATATATATATCTATTTATAGGGGGTTGTACTTCCTAGTTTATTGGGGCTTCTGGCTTCTCATGATTGGAACCCCTATTAACCAACAAGTATAATGCAGTGACAGAGGGTTTTGAACACTGCTGAAATGCCAGTTTGCCTCATGTTTCTTCGTCGATGAAACGAAACCCGACTTTCTGTCCCCATGTTAACATTGCTTCATGCGCCACGTTTTCTTGATAACATAAACCGAATCTTGTTCCTTGAATGGCCGGTGGGTTTTTAGATAAATCAGAATGGCAAGAAACCTCTGACTATATTTTATGCGCAACAAAACCATTTCCTGAGTTTCCCGAATGTTTTTCCTTTATGCACGAGCCCTCCATGATTTAGACACGTAAGAACAATGGTTTCAACCCTGGTTTCAACCCTAAATCCAATTAGTCTCTGGTAATGTCACAGTTTGCGATTGAAAATGGCCCCTTGATGTTGATTTGCCAAAAAAAAGATGGTGATTTCTCCAGTTCGCAAGCTGTTTTGTTTTTACGTTTCCCAGCGGCTAAATCCCAACCCAGCCGCCAGTTCCTCGCCGCCAGTTCCTCATCGCCTTTGCAGGTGTTCAGCAAGGCATCCATCCCGGGACCGTCGGCGAATGCGCGAGAGGAGTTGCTGAAGACGAAGTTGGACTTTGCCAGGTGGGAGACCCAGTGGCTGCGTTCAACACATAAAAAGTTTAAAAAACAGCCCTGTTGATTGGTTGGGCAAAACTGAGTTTGCTGGTGATGTTCTAAGTATTCTAAGTGTATGATTAATGACTGGAAACCTGGTCATTCTAAGCTGAATCATTGCTTTGCGGTGTTTGCCCTCTGGTAAACTAACACAATTATGGAAAATCACCACTTTCAATGGGAAAATCCACTATAAATGGCAATTTTCAATAGCTATTTTGAGATAACCAGAGGGTATATCATGAACACTGGGGCAATCGTTTCTTTCCTCATCTCCAGCAGCCGGGAATCCTGGAGACCAGAATTCCGCTGGCGCGTAATCCCGAACCAAGAATGACGGGATGCTGGGAAAATGAAGAGCAGCCCCAACAGATCCCAACATCCGTTGATGAGCTCCTTTTTTCATTGGGAATTGAACATCTAGGTCATCTAGGATTTTTTTCACATGGATTAATCGCCGGGTGGGAGGAAGGGTTGATGAATGCAGGCCCGCAAACTGAGGGGACAACCGGTACCATCGATTGATCATAGGACAGTCACGTTTTTTGGGGACATGCTAAGCAACAAGATGGGATGGATTTTTGCTGGTTGGTGGTTTGGAACATTTTATATTTTTCCAGATATTGGGAATAATCATTCTCACTGACTAATATTTTTCAGAGGGGTTGAAACCACCAACCAGTTTGTCTCAACACTAGGGATTGCTCCCCAAACTCATGACTATGAATTTGGAGAACATGGAAACAGTAGATTTCAAGCCCTGGGAATTTTAAATGGGTTCACCAAAACTAACGGGTGGTAAAATTTGGAATTGGGGTCATTCATGGATTATATACAACTAATGAACAATTATTGAGAAATGAGAGGTGTCCAGTTCTATCGTGTTCTCATGGATCCCAAATTTCCCAAATGATTAGGAACACGGGTTCCATCCCCTTAAAACTCGGATAAGAACTGTTTCATGGTGTATTGTTTTAAAGTACAAACACTAAAATCCGTGTCGGGCATGATTCATTGCAACCCCCAAATGGTCAGTTTTTTTTTTCTGCATGGTTTCCTGCCTCAAATGATGGTTAGAACATGTTGGGTTCATTTGCTGAAATCGTCAAGACATGGCATTTGTCCAGCGCAGCGAGCTCCTGCGAGTAGAAGCCACGAAATGAGAAGCAACAGAGCTGATGGTTGGGAACAAAATCAGTAAGGGACCCAACATGAATAGATCCAATACTAAGCCAGGGTTTTGAGGTAGTATTGATATAATATTGAGGAGATAAGATGAATACCACTCCCATTTTCAATGGTAGAGTATTGAGGGGAGATGCAAAATTCATCCACATTGTCACAGTTGACACGCAGAGATTCGATGGTGTTTGAAAGGCCACGAAAGAGGGGAAAAAAAAGATGCTTTCCTACTCTACCAAGGTAAACTAACATAGCTACTAAAATGGTCATTTATAGTTGATTTACCCATTACTCCAGGTGATTTTCCATGGTTATGTTAGTTTACCAGACGCTATGTGTCTTTGCCCCTGTTTTTGGTTCGGGCACACCCCAACTCGAACATAAAGACGTCAGGGGTGGCATGGTTGGCGATGGCAAACCCAGCGATTCAGGCGGCGCGGTCGGAAAGGTTTGTTTGCAGAAGCAGCGCAACAGCATTCTGGTGCCACAAGATACGGGGGTTGTCATAAATGGGGTATCCAAAAATGGTAGGTTTATAATGGAAAATCCTATGAAAAAGGATGATTTGGGGGTACCCCCATGGATTGGAAACCTCCATATGGTTTTTTTCGTGGGATAATCTGATAACAACTGGGATATATAATTATAACTAACCGACCCACTCGATATGATGGGATATATAATCTTTGCTTTCTGGAACATAGGCTTGTTAATCATCAACGATGGTGATACATAATCACAATTTTTTCGGGGATATAGTTATATATATATACACGTATATAAATAAATAGATAGATAGATAGAAAGATAGACAACTAAATAAATAAATATATATATATATATATATATTTACTATATATATATATACACACTACATATATACTATATATACACACTATATATATACGACTATATATATATATATACACTACATATATACTATATACACACTATACATATATATATACGACTATATATACACTATATATATACTATATATATACTCACGTATATTGGTTTCCATGTTTGCATCAACCATTGCTCTAGATGTTTGTTGGAACCATTGCTGTATAATAATTCGCGACCCAGCTACAGCGATTCATATGATTCATTCATATAGTTAGATTCACCATGACAAACTGAAACTATCCTATACGCTCATCATACTACGAAGCCTATCATTATTTATCACACGATTTCCCTGCGAATCATAACTAGTCGTAATTATCATTTAGCACTGCACTATTCAGCACTAATTGTAGTATAGTTAGCACTTGCACCATTCCATTAGTGGTTACTATATGGATGATGACAGCCTATTGTAGGTTGTAATCTACTAGTCACCGGCAAAAAAACATGTTTTTGGCTATTAAAATCTACCACAGTAGTAGCTACAGTAGATTTTGTCCTTCAAATTATCATAATAATTAACAAGGATGATGTATGAATATTCCGATAGTTTGATACAGGTTACATCATGGTACTAGCAACTTCTAAAGAGAAACTAATTGGTACTTATCATATCAAAGCTATTCTTGACCATACTATCAATCTATACTTCTGACAGTCGGCAAGAAATGTTGCGTAAATAACGTGGAATATGTAATAATGAGTGATCATATTTGTCGATTAAAACCAGTTTGCTTAATTACATACTAGTGCAAACAATATGGTTTGAATAATGGTTTTGATTCAATAACGGATTGTTATGATTAACTCATTTAAATAATGATTACCATCTGGTTATTTAACATAGCCATGGAAAGATCCACCATTATTAAACGGTAAACCATCTATTTCTGTTGGCCATCTATACCATGGCTATGTTAGTCATAACCAGAGGGTACTCATAAAAAAATGATTCAATTGGTTACTCGCCAACATTTTTTGTTAATGTCCAGGATTCACAACGATGCGAAAAATCCAATATTTTAAGCAACCAGAATAAACAACTTTTATGTAATGTCAACCCCGGATTAAGGGGGTATTCCCCCAATAGTCATGATTTGATACTTTTTTATGGTACCTTCCCAATTAAACAGCCGTAAACGGGGTTTATTAATCAGGCAGCTTTGATTCCCGGAGGGAAAAAACGAAAAAAACCATTCATATCGCCATGGGCCATTCCTATTTTAGCACCATTTTTTGGTAGTGAAAACCCCATAAAATCCCCATGAAAATCGCAGCGGATTACCATTATCCAATAGGTCGACCAGAAGCATTGATCCCATTACACCAGCATTTTTGTTGATAATATCCAATATCCATGGATATTCTTAGGCCATTAATATCCATTATCCATGCAATCCAGAAGCATTAATATCCAATATCCATTACACCATCTTAAAATGGGGGATCCCCAAGTTACCATGGATTTCAATACTAAAATGGTCTGACTTGGATGATTTGGGGGGCCATTTTAGGAAACCACCATTTTTTACCCCTCATTTCCAAGTTAAATCCCATTAAGTCACCATTCAATCCCATACAAATCCCACTAGAAATCCCATAGAATCCCATTACACCATCATTTTTCTTGAACAAAAAGATTGATATTGAGTTAAGTTCAGTTAAATCCCATAAAAAACCAGGGAAAAACATATCCTGGTTGGTGGTTTCAAACATTTTTTATTTTCCATAATATATGGGATAATCCTTCCCATTGACGAACTCATATTTTTCAAGATGGTTATAGCACCACCAACCAGACTAAGATGTTATATATGTTCATAATTGTTCATTTTTGTTCTAGCAATGGATATTGGAGCTGGTAGCTATACCACCAACCAGCCATAAAAACCAGGGAAAAACCTACCCTCTGGTAAACGTTTACATAGCTATCGAAAATCACCATCTTTAACTTCGGTAAATCACCTAATATCACCTATTTCTATGGGCCATTTTCAAGTTCGCAAACTGTTTGACATAACCAGAGGGTAATACTATAGTTGGATATAATCCAATACTAAATGTTGATATAAAACATCCAATATCCAGCCATAAAAAATCATAAAAACCAGAGGGAAAAACCCATCATTTCTCCATGGGTCCACCACGGTTCCACCACGGGGGAAACCCCAGGCGACTCCTCCTGCAGCCTCGGCGGTAGCGGCGCTGGGAGCGGCGCTAGCCGCCGACGCTCCGACGGGCCGGTGGATGTGGAGCGCGTGGCGCTGGATCTGCAGGGCGTGGGCCTGGCGCAGCTCCTGGAGGAGGTGGAAAACCGGTGGGAAAACCGGTGGGAAAATGGTGGGAAAACCTAGGAAAACCTAGGAAAAATGATGGGAAAACCTAGGAAAAATGGTGGAAAAATGAAGGACAAAATGAGAAGAGTTTTCGGACAACTCTTGGAGTGAGAGATTTTGTGAACACGGAAGTTGGCGATCTTTTGGGGATGAGGGGACAGTGAGGGAACTTTTTTGGGAAATTGACGGTGTCTTTTCAGAGTTTTGATGGGACAAAAATCTGCGTGAGGTGGTGGAAATTGTCCTGAGAGAAAATGCAGTAAAATGATCATCTTTCTTTGCTTGGTGGTGACTGGAACCATGGTTTTTTTTTCGATTTTTTCCAGAAACAGCCAACTGACTCCATTTTTTTTTAGAGGGGTAGGTCCGGGTAGGTCAACCACCAACCAGATTTGGGTTAACATCCCATGGTCGAGTCAGCAGACTCCGGTGCATTGCAGCAACCATGTTTTGTATGACATGAAATCATACGAAATCCCATTCTACATGAGCAAGTCGGAATTCCAAGTATGTCCATCCATTTGGAGGAGTGTTCTGTGATCACCTGTGTGTGTGTGGTTTTTCTTTTCTGATGCTTTCCCATGACTTTTATCCATGATTGGTTTGGTGTTTTTTGCCAGTTGTTTTGCCACGATTGTTCCATGATTTTTCGATGCTGTACTTTGCATGTTGTTTGATGTTTCACGTACGTTTTCTACATAATGTCTGATGTTCCAAACACACATACAATTTCTTTTGAATTCCCATATCTTCCCATAATGTTTCATGGTTTCTCATTTTCCCATGTTTTTTTCCGACTTTCCATGTTCTTTCCGCTGGTTGTCCCCCCAGAAACATTCGGTACACCTGGTTGGGCACGTTAGTATTCGATAAACAGGCCCACGTATATACGAACTAGCTATTTTTTTAATCTAAGATTAGCCATGTATATATACATACCATATATCACATATATATATTTATATATTATATATATATATATATCATATTCCATCATATTCTCTTCCATCCACACATAGATACCTGCAAAATCCAAAGAAATCCTCCGTTGATGCCCCAAGCCTCGCTGGTGTCGAGGCTTTGGCGCCCACCGAGAGGTGCCATTGGGCCATTGGGTTCAGCTGGATCGGCCCAGGGGTATCACAACGACCAAAAACGGAGTTTATTTGCCAAGAATCATGGGAGATACTGCAGTTTTTCGAAAGTTATGAACCAAAAGATACCATGAGAGATCATCTCAATGGTCCACATAGGACACCAATGGATGGTCATTTAAGTAGGATTAAAAGAAGTCAAATTCTTGCTGTAACAGAAATAATTGATTGAATATTAGAATATATATATATATATAATATAACTGTTTCTGATTTTGCGAGGGCCCTTGAACTCGGACAGAAGTGCAATGTTGGTACATGGGGCGATAAGTGGCTAGTCACATTGTGCGATAAGAACAGAGTTGATGAATCATGTAGCAAAACCAAAGATAAGTCATCCAATTGTTTATTATTATACCATCGTGAACCCCATTTGGGATGATGTTTTTATTGACCCCAAATCAGTTGATACTTGGAGATGGTTTATTATTTACACAGTAGATGGGAGTGCCGGAGTTTGGCTCGAAGATTTCTGCCCGCATTCAAGGCTAGACCTTGGTATTTTTTGGTCAATGCTTCAAGTGAACATCACATTACCAAGCGGAAAGAGTACAAGTCTCGCAGTTCCTCAGTCCTCCAAAGTAGGGGACGTGAAGATTCTGGCCCAAAAGGCTTTTCACCAAGGCTTCTTGAGGCTGGTTAGTGCAGACGGCCATGTCCTTACTGATACTTCTGAACTCTTGACAAGTGTGGGGATTCAAGACGGAGACCAGCTGACTGCGATCGCATGTCCAGCGCAGATAGCATCAAACAGTGCAGCCTTCGCATGGTGGTGCTGTGGAAGTGACGGGATTGTCACCTGGGGCGACCTTGACTCAGGCGGTGACAGCTCTGCTGTTCAAGATCAGCTCAGGGGCGTGCAGCACGTACAGGCCACATGCGATGCATTTGCTGCGATCCTGGCAGATGGATCGGTTGTTACCTGGGGCTATCGAGATTTTGGTGGTGATAGCTCTGCAGTTCAAGACCAGCTCAGAAGTGTGCAACAGATTCACTCCACATGTTATGCATTTGCCGCAATCTTAGCGGATGGATCGGTTGTTACTTGGGGCGATCCACTTTATGGTGGTGATAGCTCTGGGGTCCAAGAGCAGCTCAGGGGTGTGCGGCAAGTTCAGAGCAGCAATTGGGCATATGATATTGATCTGACTGGTGGTGCATTCGCCGCCATCCTGGAAGATGGTTCGGTGGTTACTTGGGGCGATCCAGGAAATGGTGGTGATAGTTCTGCCGTCCAAGGAGGGCTCATCGACGTGCAGGAGATTCAGGCTACAAATGGCGCATTTGCTGCCATCCTGGCAGATGGATCCGTTGTGACCTGGGGCAATGAAAACTGTGGTGGTGACAGCTCGGCAGTGCAAGATCGGCTCAGGAATGTCCAAAGAATTCAGGCCACACTCGATTCATTTGCAGCGATTTTAGCAGATGGGTCAGTTGTGACGTGGGGCGGTCCACCGTATGGTGGCGACAGCTCTGCAGTCCAAGATCAGCTGAGGAGAGTGCAGCAAATTCAGGCCACAGCTGGCGCATTTGCTGCTATCCTAGCCAACGGATCAGTGGTTACGTGGGGTCAACCAATCCTCGGCGGTGACAGCTCTGCTGTTCAAGATCAGCTCAGGGGTGTGCAGCAGATACAGGCCGCATGCCGTGCATTCGCTGCGATCCTGGCAGATGGATCGGTTGTTACCTGGGGCGATCGAGATTATGGTGGTGATAGCTCCGCGGTCCAAGGCCAGCTGAGGAGTGTGCAGCAAGTTCAAAGCAACAATTGGGCGCTTGAAACGGCGGTTGGCAGGGGCGCATTTTCGGCCCTCCGAGCAGACGGATCGGTTGTGACATGGGGCGCTTCATATTACGGGGACTATTCTGAAGTCCAACATGAACTCAAAGGTGTGCAGTGCATTCAGGCCACTGGTCAGGCATTTGCTGCGATCTTAGCTGATGGATCAGTGGCTAGCTGGGGTGCTCCCTCTGCCGGTGGTGACAGCTCTGCAGTCCAGGAGCAGCTTGCTGCATAGCCAAGTGAGCCAAGTGTGCCCTCAAGTACCCTCTGGTAAATAAACATAGACCCTGAAAATAGCCAATATTTAATGGAAACTAGTCTCCCAACCCCTATCTGCCAGGGTCTATGTTAATTTACCAGAGGGTAATTCCAGATGTTTCTGTGAAGGTCAAAACATGCCAGAAACGTTCAGAACTATCATCCAGCTGACTCAGACATTCGGAATGGACGCACACCTGTAGCTTAACAGGTCATTGTCCAGTTCGCATGTACTCTACCAAATTCAGGCTATATTTTGAGGCCATGTTCATGTATTTCACATGTGATCCTCTTCGCCTCAAATAGGCCTATGCGCTGTTGGTGGACTTGTTGATTTGGGTGCCCCATTGCGGTAAGTGTCGCCTTCTAGTCCATTTTCCAGACGCTACTGTAAAAGAAGGACAACCTTTCATCAATCGAGCTGTACAGAAATGAAAACAGCTAGTCCTCTGTTTCAACTGGGTGCAGGCATTACGATGGGGAAAGGGATGATGAAAGCAAGCAACGCAATGTTCAGATGGGACACATGGACATATGTGGGCATAGATGCAAAAATGTGCAAGTATGATACAAGATGATATAAGATGATAATCAAGTAGTGTTTAACGCATGGATTCACATCATTTTTGTTTAAAAAACTTAACATCCACTTGGGGGTCCCAATCATGTTTCTCTTAGGATCTCTTTCATCGAGTTGGCTGCCGGAGATGTTCTGATCCAAAAATCTGGCATCCCATTGATAAATATTGAGAATTGATACTCATTGATCATCGATATTATCCAATATATTCCAGTATTGATCATATATATATATACATCTCTAAATATTGATAATTAAGCATGATCAAAGCAAGACTTCCAGAGCCAAATGCAGCAGTCGGGATGCGCCCGTGGGGGATGGTCATATCGAGGGATTAACCATGACCACATCACCCGGTCACCCGGCCTGGTAATACAAAAAGCGAACTGGAAAATGGCCATTGATAGTGGATTTACCCATAACATGTGTATAAAATGGGTGGATTTTCCAGTTCGTTATGTAAACATTTACAAACGAGGGTACCACATGCAGAAAAATCCCATGGTTTGACCCGTAAACACTACTGGTTGGTGGTTTGGAACATGAATTTTATTTTCCCCAACCAGATTGGGGATGATGCTCCAATCTGACGAACTCCATCATTGTTCAGGGGGGGTAGGTCAACCACCAACTAGTATGTTATATGTTCATAATTGTTTATACATGGGTTTGTCTGAAAATAGGGTATATTCCCAATGAAATAGCCATTTAATAGGGATAATGATCAGCAAAACCATTGGGTTTAGGGGTAATTACACTATTTTCAGACACACCCATATTATGTTCCAATGGATATTGGAGCTGGGAACACTCCTAAGGTCTACATCCAAGCTGAGAGCATCTCGCCTCGACAAGGTCGACATGGGCAGTGTTTTAGGGTCCAAAAAGATGGCTACCCTCTGGTAATCAAACGTAGCAATAGGAAATCCTTAGTGGGAAATCATCTACAAAAGGAACATTTTCCATTGCCATGTTTGATTCCCAGAGGGTATCTATGACTCAAACTTCAGGTATTGTGTGAAAGCAAATCTATTTGGGTCAAGTCTAGTGTGAAAGCAATCTATTTGGGGTCCTGGGTGATGATATTGATCCATTGCCAGATGTGGAAAATTAGAAAAGGCAAAACCCCCAACTAGAATATGTTCAGCTATTTCCAGTACCCAGCATCGAGGCATCACATTCACATCAATATCACACAATATTAAGCACTGCAAAGGACCATGTGTACCTGCTTTGAACATGTTTGAAATATGTTAAAAATTCTTTCCTCCTTCCTGTGATGATCCTAACTTCTCCTAACTCAACACCAGGCAGTTTTTAAATATGTGTGTTATTTTCTATCCTAACCCTGTGATGATCCAAACTTATTACGAACCACAGTTTTTCGGGTTGAAAGCCGCAGAGCTGAAAGATTTTCGCAACCAAACGGCTGGAACACGGTTGATGGCTTCGTAACTTGTTCCGTGAAATGACAGGTTTTGATGGAGGATGACGTTACACACACATATATATATATATATCCATCCAATAATTTTTGATATATATATATATCCATAATTCTTACATGACTAGAAGAAGATATGCCGGAACTTGGGAATGGTTCAGACACTGGATTTGGGCAGAAAAAATTGCCCAGTGTAATGTGTAGTCCTTGCGCTCCGTCCACCAGGGTTTCAACCACTGGATGTGCAAATCGTAAGTGGTCAAGAAGCAACATATTGAGGTTTCCAAAATGGGGATTCCCCAAAACCACAGGTTTCAATACTAAAATGGTCGCATTTTGGATGATTTGGGGGGTACCCCTATTTTAGGAAACCACCATAAAACCAAACCTGGGATGCGCAACCAATTCATTGTTTACTTGAGCTTGCCGCGGCCATGAGAGATTGATGAAACTCATCTTAAAGGTTCTAGGTTTCTATTGATTCTGTTGGGCAAATGTTCAGATGTTTGTTTCATTGGATTTGTTTCGAAATTACGGGAAACCCCTTTAATTCCCTATGGTCAGTGGTGAAAACACGTAAAAACCCATCAAAAACCATGATTCCTGTAGGTGTTGCTTTCAACCAATCCTTGATTGTTGTAGCTGGAAAGGACCGATGACCGACAGCACAAGCGCCCTTGAGGCCTCTGCCCCACGCGCAGCGTCGCAGGGAGAGCGGGTTGTTCCGCGTGGTGTCACCGATGGAGGCACCTTTTTGAAGGGCCAAAGGATGGGAGACCGATGCATATAAAAACGATCACCGGGGTTTTCACCATTCAAATTTGGAGCTGTGTTTTAGATTTCTATTTATTTATGTTTACTGTTTACAAACGTTTTGGTTTCTTATTGCCATCACAATGTTTATGATTGTTTGTTCCAACTTAGTATTATTTTTACTGTTCTGAGTGTATATCCCATGGTTATTTGATTCGCAGTTTTTTTTTTCCATTTGGACAGGGAATTTCCATCCCAGTTTTCGACACTCTTTGGATACCTGGCCGATTCGGTCAGTGGAAGTAGGGATTTTTCACATCCTCATTTGTTTGCTTGAAGATACCCTCTGGTAAACGAACATAGCTATTGAACATGGCCATTTATAGTGGATTTTCCCATTAAAAATTGTGATTTTCCATAGCTATGTTAAATTACCAGAGGGTAGTTCTGTTGGCAATTTCACAAGATTCAAAACCCTGGCTTGAGAGAACCTTGTTGAAGCTTGTTGAATGATGTCACTTGTTCGACCTTTGGAGCATACGGAAACGGAGTTGCAATCAACTCGCGAAAACAACATAAAATGGATCATCAAGAGACAAAGTTAGGGCAGTTGATTATCCAATTATATATCCAATGGGTTCCCTAATATATATATAATATCATATATAAATTAGATATATTATCCATGAATATTATATTTTTATATTATCCAACTATTATTATATATCCAATGGCAGTCAACATTATTCGTATTGGGTTTATCCAATGGCAGGATCAACGGGCGCACGTCGGCCGAAGAGATATTCCGAGATGCGGAAGATGAGTTGCGCTGGGCCGGGGCAGGGACGTCCGGGACGACGGATTTCAGATGTTTTTTAAGGGTTGTTCAACAAACAAAAGGGATGTTAACCTGAGAAAATGGGATGGTTTACATGTTTATGTAACCCCAATACCTAATCTGGTTGGTGGTTTGGAACATTTTTTATGTTTTTCCATATATTGGGAAGAATCATCCCAACTGACGAACTCATATTTTTCAGAGGGATTGAAACCACCAATACCTAATGTTCAATAATTACCTAACCAGCAAATGTGAGTATATGTTTTTCTGCTGGATTTGCATAACCATGCAGAAACAACTTAAAGATGGGGATCTCATAAACATTCGGAATGCACAAATTCCAGGCCTCTAAGCCTGATAAGCAATAAATTTCAACAAACATGTAACATGTGGGTGAATTTCATGATTCAACCAACAACACTATGCAACCACGAGATTTCCTCAGAACAATGTGGGGTTGAAGTGGTAAATTGAACAGCAGGAATATCAAGGGATTCTAAGCAAAAATTGGAGATTCAATCGGGGAATCCATAGATACAACAGCCAAAGATAGGGGTTCAACCAAAAGTTGGAAAAAAACAGGGGATTTCGTCAGTATGAATGCGATTTCGGAAGCAGAAACTATCAACACCTAGGGATTTGATAGGATTTGATCATATTCCAATATATGACATAATGACATATGCACATATCATATTATAATCAAAGAATGATGATGTTTTTTGGGCCTTACTCTCCGAAAATCCCACCTTTTGTTCAAAAAAAATCCCGTTCACATTACAGGCTTTTCTTGAAAAGACCAGGGACTCAAAAAATTGGCTTAGGTAAAACATGGTAAAACCAATGAATCTCATGTTTTGTCAGGTTTGGAGTATTTTGGAGCCTTCTCCGAAACCCCTGTTTTGAAATCCCAATGTTTTTTTTTAATGCACCAGTTGAATCATCCCATTTCGTCAAGTTAACATCCCATTTTGTCAGATTTTTCCATAGTGAAGTCCGTTTGTTGTTCATGCTCAGGTCCCAATTTGTCATGCTCAAATTCAACATGTTCATCATTAACTCCTAATCTGGTTGGTGGTTTCAAACATTTTGGCTATTTCACATTTCATATATGGGATAATCCTTCCCATTGACGAACTCATATTCTTCAAGATGGTTAAAACCACCACCAACCAGCCGATGATGGGTGAGTAATGGAGTATTAATCAACATTACTCATCACTAACCATCATCACTATTAGTAATGTCAACCCCTAATGTTTCCCATGGCGAGTTGTTCTGTTCCTTTTTTCCGTAGAGGTTTCGGAAGGTGAAATCATGATGGACTTCCCAAAGTCTGTTCCTCTAACATTCTACAACTGTACTTGGAATAAAGTCCATATAACTATAGAATTAGATTTAGATTGGTAATTGTATGCTTTTTCTGATGGTGAATTTCATGATTAATGGTGGTGAACAATGGTTTATAACCTGATTGGTGGTTTGGAAATTAATTTTATGACTTTTCATTCAGTTGGGAATCATGATCCCAAGTGACTTTCATATTTTTGCAGAGGGGTTGAAACCACCAACCATATTAGAATACATTGGAATAATGATAAGATGATAAAACCACTTATATAACCATTCTAACATATATTATAACATGGGATATAAAAAACTTCATTTGTTCCATGGCTTTCGTATGTTCGTTCCATGGCCGATAGGCTTGGAGCAGCGCAGCTGCGGTCGCCTCTCCGAGCGCCTCTCCGAGCGCGGCTCCGAGCGCGGCTCCGAGCGCGGCTCCGAACGGGAGGCGGGGCGATGATCCATTTCTGAGTCATGGGGGGTATACCCTCTGGTAAACCAACATAGCTATTGAAAATGGCTCATTTATAGTGGATTTACCCATTGAAAATGGTGATTTTCCATTGTTATGTTAGTTTACCAGAGGGTATACCCAACAGCATCCAATAGCTGGATGATTTTTTTTTACTTAGTTTCTATGGAACATCCAATGGAAAAAACATGGAAAAAATTGGATGAGAACTGGGGGTACTGCCATGACTTGGGAAAATGGCAGCAAGGAGGAACATATAGTTGAAGCAATAAGACTTATAGTGGTTGCCATTACAATATGATCAAATATGATCAAGATTTCTGAACAACTATAGAATAGAATTATCATGAATTATCTGTAAATCTCATTAAATCTCTACATCAAGTGTTCCTTAGTTATCCCATTCCATAAAAAATGAGGTGCTGGTGATAGGCGCTATGAGACATTCCGACAGTCTCCTCCGGAGAGTTTCTCTCCAATTTTCGCTCGCAGATCCGAGATGATCCCAAGGCTTGTCATAAATGACTGGTTGGTGGTTTGATAATGAATATCCCATGGGATAATCAATCATGGAACCATGGAATCTTATGACTTTCCAGAAACAGTTGGGAATTTCATCATCCCAACTGACGAACTCATATTTTTCAGAGGGGTAGGGCTCAACCACCAACCAGATGATCATAGATCAATTGATGCTTTTTTTGTTTATGATTAATACACATTTTTTTTACAAAAAGCAATAAATTGGTCGCATTTTTTCAATTTTGGAGAACACCATGATTTTTTTCGGACGTCGAGTGGCACCACTGATGCAGATTTGTGGACCTAGGGAGTCTTGGATGAAGTGGAATCGACACGTAGCTGACATATTGACATATCGGGATATATTTACTGTTCCATTATATTTTGAATAGATAGATAGATTAGATAGATAGGTTAGATTAGATTAGACTAGACTAGATTAGATTAGATAGATAGATAGATAGATCAGACTGGAGTAGATCAGATTAGAAAGATATGCACGTACGGACCTTTGCCTTTTATTCTTTGCATATTAACTATAGGGTTTATGGCGGATATAAACCACGGCGCCAGTCCCACTGGAGCGGTGGAGCTCAGCTGCCGACTGTGGCGCCGGCACCGCCTTCGCCACCGTGGAATGTGCCGCGGCGGAGCATTTTTGAAGAGTGATGGGTACTTGGAGGGTCTTCCCACGAATCATACCCTCTGGTAAACATGCAAAAAGCTATTGAAAATGACCATTTATAGTGAGTTTTCCCATGAAAAATGGTGATTTTCCAGTTCGCTATGTTAAATTACCAGGCCGGGTAAGTGGTTAGTAGTTTTGGCTAAGAAGTCCCCGATTTGTGGGCTTGTCCCATTTCATTTTATCTATTACCCCACTTACTAACCACTTGTAACACAGCAATGGACAATTGCCCATGTCAATGATTTACCTACTGTGGATGGTTGCGAAATCCTGCATCACCTTGGATGGTTGAAACTTTGAAACCCTATATATAAACAATGGGATAAACCACCTATCAACTGGTGCAGGATTTCGCAACCATCCACCGTATTATACTAATGAATGGTGATTTTCCATCGATATGGGCACCTATGAACCGCTTCGACTTGGGTCCCGGGTCCCTCCCCGACCTGGGTCACGAAAAACCTCAGGTGCAGTCCTTCTCGCCCTTGACAGAGGCGTTGCTCTGGAAATTTCAGCGTCAAAAAAAGGTGGTCTAAACGGTTGAACCAAGAATAACTGTGGGTAAAACATTGTAAAACAATAATAAACCATTCCCCAAATCACCATAAATAGCTCGAATAAACCATTCCCAAATGGGTGGTTTATTTTTGTTTTACCCATATGATAGGGCTTTAACACGCTTTACAACTTGTGGGAAATGGACAAAATATATAGTGTAAACACCGAATTTAACCGTGTTGATTCACTGTTTATTCCATGTTTGGGGGTTAGACTCTTAGACTATAAAGTTACCAAACAGTCATGCTCGTGGTTACAGTGCACCAAAATTAACTAGATGTGGAAAGTCTTGCAAAGTCAAAATGATTTACATGTCTGACAACATAGATAGATGATATATTATATACATAGAATTTACAGGAGGGTATCACAAGGTAGGATATAGTCCATATCAAAAGATCATTTGTCATAGCCATTGAAAAAGTTTGCCAAATGTCAGTTAAACTCATTCAAAAACGGGTTGGTGGTTTGGAGCATTTTTTATTTTCCATTTCATATATGGGATGTCATCCTTCCCATTGACGAACTCATATTTTTCAGAGGGGTAGGGCTCAACCACCAACCAGAAAAAGTGTTCGCTCCAACTCCAACTGTTTCGAAACGCAGAATGGAGGTTTTTTGAAATATCTCCGGCAAACCAGGGGTTTCTGCTGAGCAGGGCGCAGACAAAATCCACTGGTTTGGATCTTGTGTTTTTATTCACACCGTCTTTTTGCTGCAGTCCCAAGTTACCCAAGTTTCAAACAAACCCATCCATAGCAAAATCGTCTGGCAATGTCTGGCATGTGAATTTGGTCATGAGAGTGATAGTAATTCCTGAGATACCGAAAAAATAGTGATTAGTTGCGTTTGATAGGTATCTGCTGAGTATGTTGTTATTTAAGTGGTTCAGGTGATACTGTGATACTTTAAGCATCATTTTGCCTTGCCATCATTATTTAATTGGTAAGTATATTCACCATTTTGGATCACTTTGGTTCTAGTTTAGCTCACTATTTTTCTTGATTAACCTCTCGCTTCCAGGAATGAGGGTTAAACCCATTTTATTGTTCACGATTTGCACCCGCAGAAGTGCCACGTTTGACGTGCCCCGCTTCAGGCGTCGCACGTTTGAGGGATCAGACAGCATGCTGCAAAGGACATGGCGGACATCTTGTGCCGCAAATCCCGGAACGAACGGGCCGAATCATTACTCTGCTTGGTGGTTTTGAATATATATATATATATATACATATACATATGTATTGTGTATATATGGTCTCGTGTTCGTGTTCCTACCCCCCCCCCAATGGTATGGGTCCCCAGGTAGCACCCCCTTCCCTTCTATTTGCAAGCTATTGGCAGCATTTCTGAGGTCCAGCCTCCTATTTGCTATATAGGTCTTTGCAGCATTTCTGACTACCAGCCTCGCATTTGCTAGGTACATGCTACCTTTTAAGACGACCTACGTAGCACACATACTCCCTCAAAGTACGTACGTGCTACCTATAGTCATATATACATGTGCTATTTATCTACTTCCTATTTACTAACTACCTGTGTGCTCTTCCAACACTACATGTGTTTAAAATATACCGTACCTACCATACATTCCAATGATACCATACATACCATACATACCATACGAACTTTGACCATACATACCATACCTATCATACCTATCATACATACCACACACACACACCATACATATGAAACATACTGTAATTACCACACCTACCATACATACAATACAAAACATACATGCCATACATACCATACCTACCTTACATAGCAAACATTCCATACCCATCATGGTAACCATACATACCATACAGACCATACATACTGTCATATCAAACATACCATACCCAACAGACTTACATACCATACCTACCATCCATACAATACCAACCATTCATGCCATACATACCATACCT
>Ga0126342_10002918_pt1 | contig 27529 bp, 27 predicted proteins | sample Cyp1metagenome_FD_92528 | JGI IMG/M metagenome (GOLD analysis project Ga0126342, IMG submission 92528) | Coral microbial communities from Lord Howe Island, Old Settlement Bay, Australia - Cyphastrea 1 metagenome | ecosystem: Host-associated > Invertebrates > Cnidaria > Coral ... | reverse complement strand
TAGGGGCGGCTGCTGGTGTTTGGGAGGTTGGCGGGGCTGGCTCAGTGATCACAACCAATGAAAAATAAATGGGAAATCATTATGTAAAAAACAGCAGCTGCATTTTCTGCAGAGTATGTAACATTATTGTTGATAGACTCATATCCTCATATATGTTTCAGTATGCCCCCCTATATGTACCAACCTATATATTCTATATACTATATATGTACACCTCTAGTCTATTGTATATACACCCTGAATATAATATATTGTTTTTTTTATTATTTATTTACCCCTTCATGCCTGCCTAAAGTTATTTGTCAGCGACTGCTGGCGCCAGACCTACGACTACTATGAATTCTATGCTGGAGTGGGCAACATCACGCGGCAGGCACGTTCATGTGGGTACAAAGCATTGCGCTTTGACATCCTCGACAACAAGAAGCCTACGAATAGGAAAAGTAATTTCATGGACCTGGCGAGCCCTTCTGGTTGGGCGTTGCTGGTTGGAAAAAATCATATTTCCCTAAAACCTCAACGTAAATGGTGGGGAGTAGCAGTTATTTGTTTTATAAAAACTGGGGCACAAATCTAAAATGTTTCCCAATGGGGCATGTTCCAATTTCAAGTCATGTCATGTCTACCAGAAAGCAGTATAGCCTAGGTTGGCAGTGGTGGCCTTGCTCCGGGCAAAGATTGGAAATTCCTCAGCCCATTTTGCAATGAAGTGTTCGTCGTTGTGCCGAATGAACATCGGGACGTCTCGAAGGGGCCCTTGTTGCAGCCTTGGCTTTCATGAATACCCCTCCGTACTACTTAGCAACAAGTTGCTTGAAAGGAGCCGGGTTTACCAACAAGAAGTTGCTTTTATTTTTCCAGTGGTCTTTTTGGGAACAAGTTGAAGAAATCGTCATTTTGATGGTTTAAAACCCACCCTATCCAAAACCAACGGTCCTTTGTGCAATACCTTCAGGACTTGCTGCCTGGTGTTGTTGGCAACAGCACTGGGTGCTGCATGGACCCTTGAACAACCAGATGGTTCTGTCCTAGAATTCTACCCGGCGTGGCGAACAGTGATGCAAAGCATTTTTGCAATTGGAGGTCCCAGAGCAGTATCTGTCCAACATTTGGCACGGGCTTGGCTTCCCAAAATCCTATTTTCTTCATCAATATCAATAAATATTATATGTTCTGTATTGATAGGGGTTTTTAGTTTCTTTGAATTTCCTAAACATGTACTGGTGGACCAACAACTCTGAGGTATGCAAGGTGAAGTGGTGGATGCAACATTATTCAGCAAAAACACCAAAGCGCCACTACGGATATGCCAACACACGGGCTGTCATGGAATTGGACAGGGGAAAGTTGACAAAGGACCAAAGGAAACCCAGGCATGAACGAATCAAAACAGCTGATGCCTACTACGACAAGCATGGTGTTCGAAGATACAAAGGTAATGCCAACTTACGCCCAACTGAGAAACTTGAATCTGATTATTTTGGCGTTCTATTGGCTTATTTTGTTCACAGGTAAATGATAAGGCTGTAGTATATCTGTATAAAATATACATGCTTATATTTATTACATGTTATTTATTATGATATATAATGTTATATTATAATATATAATTATATGATATATAATGTTATATTATATATAGATCAATCATATGTAGATTCTTGATTGAAACTGGTAGTATTGTATTGTATGATCTCCCCATATCACCCCTTTGCCAATCACACAGCCTGCCTGGCTTGCTGCCTGGCCCAGGATATACCCCATGCCATTTGCCCGGCGCCTCGTGGATTTGCTGGAGCCGATGAAAGAAACGGCCAAAGGGTCTCCTGTGGCACCAGTCCCAACACCGAAGGCCGTTGAGACTTTTAACCAATGGCCAGAGGTGAACCCTGCCGATTGGTCATTTGCTGATTTTGGGGAGATGTTTGCCTATTTAAGGGGCAATCGTCACTTGATAATCCCCGAAGAATGGCGTGGGACGATTCCTGACCGTCTCTAGGACCCATGAGATAATTAGGAAATGGTTTGATGCCCTCAAAATGGACATATAGTTTCAATTGTTTTCCATTGTTTTCCCATATTCAGATTTTGTGGGGTTCGAAACCTTAAAATGTTGTTTATATCACAATGTTTTTTGTTTTTTTCAATCCCAAGATGGAAAAGTTCGGGTCGGTGATTCATACCTATAACAACCCGTGATCAATCCATGATTTACCCGTGATCAACCCGTGCTTTATCTATGTTAACCCGTGATTTCAGAGAAAAACCCCGGGTTTCCAAAACAAACCCAGGGTTTCCCGAACCCGTGATCAACCCGTGATCAACCCGTGATTTACCCATGACCACCCGTGATAATTTCATGGGTTTGAACCTCCCGAAATTGATTATTTTTTTCAATGTTTTTTCACACATTTTAAGGTATTTTGGGGCTCCCAAAACCTGCACAAATTGGATTTTGAGACGGTTGAGGGCAACATGCCAAAATTCAAAAAAATCAATTGGTTTTGGAACTACCAAAGCCTAATCCGAAAGCAGCTGCATATTTGGGAAAATGCTGGACTCTGGCCATAGCCGTGCCTTTCTTCTTGCATTTTGAAATTGGATTAAAATCATGTATCACCATTGGTTTCTTTCGCATTGTAGATTGTGCATGTTTGTCTCACATGCAGCCATTTCAAAATCTTGAGTCCCAGGCCCTTAGCAAAATGTCAGGGGAGGCAGAGAAAGTGGGAGTCTCCAACCATTGGAGCTGCGCAACTTTAGGGGATGGACTCCGTCAGATAGCTGCACAGTCAGAAGTTGGTGAAGATGAAGCTGCCCTTCTTGCCCAACTACAGGACAAAAAGGGGTACAACTTGTAAACCCAGTGGGAGCTCTTATTGTTCTTTATCTTTAAGGCGTGCAATTCTTTATCTTCTATGGGTTCTCATCTCCTATGGTCTTCCTGTTTAAGTTTTTGTGGGCAAAATATCCAGGACATCGATGACCAGATGAAGTACTTTCCTGTCGCACCTGGCGTGACAGCCCCAATCATGAACTATATGAAATTCATGGTCAACCTTTGGATTCACAAGCCCATCCCCAACTCCAGTACGGCCGATCTCCTGAAGCTGAGTCTGAGAAGGACTTAGAGACCTTGCCGGCACGGCGCTCGGTGTCATCTTGTCAAACCTTCCTATCAAAGTCAGGCCAAATCTTGGGGCTAGTTGGTCCATGATGATCCTTTAATATGTGTACGTGTATATACATATTATATTATATTATATTATATTATATTATATTATATATAATAGTATATATAATATATATATATATTATATATCATACAACTGAGTACATTTCCAGTTGCAAGGCCACAGAAGATGAACTTGTTGCAGCTGGACGCCCCGTTGGGAAGACGGATGATGTTCCACAGGTGGCACTTAGATTGCGTTTACTCCCCAGTGAAGGATTTACTAACAGATCGACATGTTACCCGATGACCATAACTTCAAAGTAGCACTGATCAATAAGAAGAAATAGGTCAAGACAATATCGATTTTACCCACTTTGTTTTGTAAAATAGGGTGTTTGATTTCCAAACTGAAAGATGTATCCCAAGGTATCCTCGCCCCACTGGCTGTTCTTGATCACTGATCCGTGCTGCTTAGGAAGTATCTGAATCAGAAGTTGGTGACGTTGACACTGGTGCTACGCCCAAGCCGCAGCCAGAGACTCCCGGGGCATCTCCATCAACCCCCCTATCAACAGTGGGGCCTTCAAAAAGGAAGCCACCACCTGGGATGACAATCCGTCAGGCAATGGGTCTTAAAATTACATAAAATTACCACCCCAGTTTTATATATCTATATAGATATCATATATCATATTATATTATATATATATATCGTTTCTTAATGTATATGATGCCCATGCCCAAACGAAATAGTGAATTTAGTACCTAAGCCGTTTTGACACCACACTCGAATTATTTCCCATGTTGACTAGACCAAACTATACCCAAAAATTTTGCCCTTGCAGGTCAACTTGCGACGTGCTGCCAAAGCACGCATCTCTCGGATGGTTGCTCCCAAAAGCAGACGCAAAGAGCTGTCTGTGCCTGACTACGTACGCAAAGAGTGGGAAGAGGGGAGCAAAAACAACATGGCAGACTTGTTACTCAGAGTGAACTTCGATAAGGACCCTTCAAACAGTTGTGCAATGTTATGGAATTAATCTTTGTGGGTTCCTCAGCATATCTGGTTTTCATTTTCACATTGTGAAATACATATATGTTATATCCGTGTAGTCTTGGGTTGTGACTTTGGAGGAAGCATTTTGCAATGAAATCCTCATCATTGTCAAGCGCAAGAAGACTTACCAAATGGTTGTGGACGAGGGATGGCATTCGGAGTCGGACATGAAAGAACTTGGTTGGAACACGTGATGATCTTAGCGCATCCTGTTCTGAGCTTCTGTGGACTTCATTCAAGTCTTTAACATGTGTTGTGCCAAAAATACGCTTTCGCACATTTGCCCCCAGTATGTCCTACAGTAACAACATTGCTTAGCTCCATCCCCTAAAACGAGGCAGAAGATCAATGGTGCAAAAGCCCATTGCCTGGCCTTGGGTGAGAGCCATACCAGGCCAGCCAACCAGTGCCACATAGAAGGGTCAGCTATTGTGCACCTGCAGCGCAGGAGAAACTCCTACGATGGTGAGATGGAGTACTTCATCGTCGTGAAGGAAACTGCTCGTTCTACAGAAGAGAGCTCATACGAGCATCAGCAGTCGAAGCGCATGAAGGCAGTTGACAGCAATACCAAATCAAATTGATTCCAACAGTATTCAGAGGTTCATTTTTGTACATCCTTTGCTATATGGAAAAAAAATATATATATCGATCTATTAAACTTGTTATTTCTATACAGTATACAATTATGTTGTCCATCTGCTGCCTCACAGGCTGACACCGAACCAACCTCAGACCTTGGGACGAATTTTGATGGACTTGATGCTCGGGAGAAGAGGGATGCGGCTGTCAAAGAAAAACAACTTGACAAGCCCAGCATGAACAAGTTCGTTCAGGATGGGTCACCGGTTTTATATACTCTGAGTGGGTTCATCAATATGTATATTTACCATGATATATTTTGAGTAATTATATTGGTTGAAAAAACACTTCGATTGTCACATGACACCGGCCCTGCAAGACCAAAGCAACGTTGAGAACTTTCCTCACTAGCATGATGAGCAAGTCTGGAAAGCTTCGGTCTTTAGTGCGTGATCTGAAGAAGACCTACTCTGATTCGGCTACGTCTGCGTGCCTTATCAAAAAGTAAAAATAAGAGGGTTCGTTTTTCCTGATGTTTTTCCTCCCAGCCAATCTTCACCCTCGGCCTCATCTGGCTTCACAAGGTGCATCAAGACCTTGCAAGACCACATTTCGGAGGTTGACAAGCATTATGATGCTTGCAACGAGTCGTGGGCAAAGGGTGAGGTAGAAGATTTCAGCACAGAGAAGTTACTGGGACCAGAATGTATGTTCAAAAATTGCAGTGACAAGTGCTATTTTGGATGTCCCATGTGAAGTTATATATCTTGTACAAGGATGCACTCTACAGGTTGTTGTTCCAAATCCCAGGTGGTACACGGACGCCGAAGCAAAGATGAAACAAGCAACTTTTGCGTCCTTCACTTAGAATTGGTGAAAAAATGATGGTAAAGTGCAAATACTCTGACAGTTTCAAGTTATACCAAAATAGGTTTATCCCCAATGTGTTTTGGTGAAATCTGTGAGGTGCACAAAGGCCACGGCTGCAGAAAACAAAATCAGGACTACCACTCTAAATACATGTTTCCATTTGACGTTTGCTGATGTTAATTATTGTTCTGCGGCGCCCCCCAATGGTTTTCCAAAGAATCCCAGCGCAGGAATGCCAAGAAGTACTATGACAAGAAGACCCCTGATGATGCTGAGCCCCCTAACCGTCCAAAGAAAGACAAAGGGGAGCATGAGAAGCCTTCTAAAAAGGACAAAAAGTCCAAAAAGGATAAGGGTAAGCACCCCAAGAAGTAGAAGTAGATTTTGCGATAAATGCCTGGGAATGCTGGAACCGAAGGTGTCCTAAACACCTAGATGCCTTGCAATCTGAATCACCCATCTAATTTGTATTGGGGGGATAAGAAACAACTTTACCACCCATTCTTTGTTTAGAGAACAGTCAACAGTCTATTTATATCATATCACCTCAAATCTTTCCATGTGATTGCAAGGACTGTGTGCGTGGCACGTTGGCCGGCATTGAAATTTGGGTTTTGGATTAGAATGACAACTTTTCACAGCGGATGACCGCCGTGCCTGATCCATGGATACTTTGGGGAAGAAAGAAAAAAAGGTGATTGCATAGAAATGTGTTTCCTTTCGAATCCCAAACTTCAAGATATGGAAGCTCCTGCCTATACCAAGTATTTGAGAATCTGTCCCATTATATAAAACCTTTGCCGCAAATTTCCTTCCCACTGCAGCCAGGTCGCAGGGCGGGGAAGGTCCTGCGCGGCATGAGCGCAGCAATTGGCGAAGGAGCCATGGCCTCAGCCAGGTCCAGCTATTTGAGATGAAAATGGGATGTATAGATTATATTATACTATATGGGAAATGAATAGGATATAGACGGGGTATAGATGGGCATCTAAAAACAAATATATGTAACAAATATAGTTGTAGGTCGATCAATACTTGCTACACACGCATATTTATAAAGATTAATTAGTTTTTGTGAATATGTGACTCTCATCTTAACCTATGACCCCACAATTTTGGACTCAAGATTCCACTCGAAAATGCACATGTACATATATGCATGAATGCTTCCAGCGCTGATGGCGAAACCCCAGACGATGAGTTGTTTGATCTATTGACCTGCCATCGCTCAGACCTTCGTGCTGGCTTGGAAAGGCACATTTTATATTTCTATATATATACTAGTTTTAAGTTTTTGGTTTCCCAAAATACCAACCCAAAATGGTTTTTGATCATTTCTCCCCAAATTTAACCATGAGAAAGGACAGCAACTTTCCATTTCCGTGGCGTAGACATCAGTTATCTTCATCCCCTTCTTCTTCCAGTACGGGTGGATCTCATGGACAGGATCACCAATTTTTGCGGACACCTATGGAGCCCCCGGAAGAAAATCGCAAAAGAAAATCTAACGATGTTTCGTTGGAAACCCAATCTCCAAGACTGAAGGAATTGTCCTCTGAGTGTCAGGCATTGGGGTGTATCCAACTGAGACTTTGTGACCTCAACAATGCGTCAGCTGGTCGAATTCTTTCCCATGCAATACGGATCACCGAAGCCCTTTTCAAAAAAGAAGAACCTCTTATTTTTAAGTTTGGATTTTCTCACAATCCAGTCTGGAGATGGACCAATAGCATATACGGCTACTGCCACTCAAGAGAGAAGTGGACCCACATGATCATCTTGCACTACTCAAAAGAACCATTCACCACAGCTATGCTCGAAGCAGCCCTCATTGAGAAGTACCAGGGTGCCTTTGCAGAATCCATCATTTTCAACAGTTTTAACCGGTGTTTTTTGGGGAAGAGAAAAACAAAAAAATGAACCAACATATTTAGGATTTTCTGTTGAGACTTCATGCCAGTCAAGGTAGACCCGGATGTAAGAACATCAAGCCCGGCGGTGACACAGTGAAGCCTGATTTGGCTGAAGTAGATAGCCGTTACACTACATATATTGTGTACAGGTCTTTCCAAAAACCTCCGCCTATCAAAACAACAGCTACAAGAGGTTTGCTTCATGGAAGTTAATGTCTCACCCTCCTCCCATTAATGTCTAGCTTTTGGGACTGGCGCCAGCGGGGAAAATAACAGCGCTAAAAGAAACTTGATATATAGGGTCAAAGAGCTTTAGCCTATGATATATCTTTTATGTAGGCCTGCAAGTACCAACTCTACCACAACCTTTTCACACTCAGCCCTGTGAGTCTTTTTGTTTTCTTCAATCGGGCCAACCTCTTTGCCGAGGCCTCTTGCCGCTCAGCGATACGGACTGCCAAGGACATAGTGGCTGATTTCGGTGAGGCCGCTGCTTCAAAATCAGTTGGGGTTGTGGAGCTAGCAAAAAGGAAACTCGAAAATTCTGAAAGGGATTGCCACCGCTTGATGGCCAAAAAGCACCGTTTATCGCTGCCAGTTGACAAAGACTATTTGGATACCAAAGCCAAGAACAAGTCCCTGAGGATCCCATTCCTGCGCTTTCGAAATTGGATGAAGTTTCTGCTAGAAAACAATTGCATGCACATCTTCAGCGGTTTGGTGAAACCAGACCGCAAGAGAGAAGGTGACATCTGGGAAGCTTTTTGGCAGAGATACGAGAAACAGCATCCTTCTCACCCAATTTATCAATTGGCACGTGATGGGAAGGTCAAACTGCGAAATTGTGTTGGAGTTCTTCTGCACGGAGACGAAGGGAGGTCACGAAAGCGACAAGCCTTCCTACTCCTCAACCTACATAGTCCCCTCGGAAGAGGCGTGGAAGTTGGTCTGCAGAGAGCAACAAAACGGGAATATTTGAAGATGCTGCCCAATTTTGTTGGCCATTCTTACACCAACCGTTTCTTGGTGAGTGCAATTCCGAAAGCTCAGTACACAGGTGAAAACAGTTTTGTTTTCGACCTTCTTCTGGACAAGGTGGCAGAAGAGTTGTGCCACATGTCCAGTGTTGGTGTGCAGCAAGATGGTGAGACCTACCATGCATTTTGCCTGGGAGTGGTCGGTGATTGGCCGTGGCTAGTGAAATCAGGAAACTTGCAGAGGTCTTTCATGAACGTGGAGAAGCACAAAGAGGAACACGGCGCGGGACAGCGACAGCGGCAGGACTGCCGTGGCATTTGCCACTTGTGCCAGGCAGGGCAACCAGGTTGGCCCTATGAGCAAATTGGGTCTAGGCATCCAACTTGGGAAGCTTCAATTTGCGCTGAATCCCCGTTTGATGGGCAAAATCCCTTGGAAGCCATCCCACATCCTGTGGATGAGTTTCCATTCTTCTACCACTTTGACCTCTTCCATTGTTGGCACCTTGGCATGGCAAAGCACTACTTGGGCTCCATGCTAGCTTTATTGTCTGGCCTGGAAGATGGTGGCAACATTGACTTAAGATTCAATCAGCTCACGGACAAGTATTTGAGATGGTGTTCTGAAAACGGAAGGACTGCTCACTGCCTTCGCATCATGAAAGAGCATATCCAGTGGATCAGCACTTCACACTACCCTCAAGGCACATGGCATAAGGGAGATTTGTCTACCTCCCTTATGCTTTGGGTGGAAGCTAGGTACTTGTCTGAGAATTGGCAAGATGAAACTCTTGCACTGGCCGGCCAAGCTGCAGTTGCAATCAATGGGTGCATTCGCTTGCTCTACAGTGGCGGGGCATGGCTGTCACCAAATGAAGCTAGAGAATGTGGAGACCTTGGCCTGAGGTTTCTGAGGCGATACAACCGCCTTGCTTGCATGGCGTTCCAGGAGCAGAAACGATTTTGGCTGGTGATGCCGAAGGCACACGCCCTTCACCATATTTTTTTGGGGCTTGTGAAAGGATCCGAATTGGGTCCCACACTGTCACCTATAGTGACAAGCGTTCAGCAAGATGAAGATTTTATCGGCCGGGGTAGCCGATTAAGCAGACATGTAAGCCAAGCTCAATGCTCAGAGAGGGTGGTCGATAGGTACTTGCAGGCCACTTTTTCCCAATATATGCAATGTGGGCTCTTGGTTTCCATTAGAGAGGATTGAAGATGTCCTTCAAACCACATTTATAGCCACCAAACCACAAGAAAAGAAATCTGTTTTAAAATGTTGGGATGGTTTCCTTAGAGGCTTCAACCTAAGATCCCAAAGCCCATGGCCGAGCAGCTCGAACTTGGTGTCAACCGCGTTGAGAAAGAAGTGGCATGGGCAGACATGGGCTGAGGGAAATTGGCAAAATTGGAAACCCCGGGTTCTCAGAAAAAACCTCGGTTTTTTTTTGCACCCTGCGAATTCTTCAGGTATGGATTCTTAAGGTATATACATAATATGATATGATATGATATGATATGATATGTCATGATATGATATAATAATGTATATATATAATACCATATATATATATAATAGCTGTAATATATAGAAATCGATAAATCAGTAAACAAATAAATAAAACATAAAATAACATAAAGTAAAATAACATGATATATTTCACAGACATGGACGATCCGTTAAAAGTGGGTTTACCATGTGGCTGAGTTGATGACTTGCCGCCAGCAACGACAGCTCCAGGTTATAACATCACCACCAAAGACTTCGACTACGGCTCCCTGGCAAATCCTGTCGAGGAAGGGGCTCAGCTCTCAGGCAGGTTGGCTTCGTTATCATATTTATCATCCCAACCTTGGGATCATCATGGTTACTGTCACAATCGGTTAATATTGGGTTAACCTTGGGAATAACGGTAAACAACTTTTTGATACTTTTTCATTGGGATATATTGGGATAAACCATGACAAACCTGCTTGATCTTTACTTTCTGAACACGCCCCACATGCAGATGTACTGCCTGAAGGCGTCAAAGCCGATCCCTTCTTCATGGACTCCAAGTTCAATGACCCGAATCCTGGCAATCGTCGCCGCAGGCGCTCATCCAAGTGAATGGCTTTCTGAAGTAGTTAACTCTAATATAATAACAATAATATACAGTATATATATATAATATAATATATATATATATATATATCCCCAATAATAACTGTACTTAGATATATTCCCTGTAGATTTTTCGATACTTCTTTTTCTTTTCTTTCCAATCTTTCCAAATGGTTCGCAGGACGTTCAGTGGGCGCCCAGGCGTGCCGCTTCCACTGGCTCAGGAGATTTTTGCGACCGTGGGGGGGGGTGGCTTATCACCCAATTAGATGGTTGAAATAGATTGGTTCAAAATGGTTCAAATTTATGACACTCACTTTGGTGGTTTCATCAAGTTTGATACTAAACACCACAGAAATCTGTGGGTTATCTCTGGGTCAAGTGCCCCAACTTTGCCTCGCTAGTGGTGTCGAGGACCCAGTGGCAGATTGGTTGAAGTTGGGAGAAAACGCCCTGGACACCAGTCGCCACTTGTCCGGAAATTCGATGTGTTTCGGGGGATGAACATCCGGAAATCCCAGCCATTTGGGTGTGAAATCAAGGGTACAGAGGAGGGCCTAGACCCACTTGAGTTTCACCCCAAAGAACTTGTGCTCCACCATCTGCGACGGTTGTGTCACATGTTGGGGAAGTGCTGAGGTCTTCTGCAGTTGCAGGTGAACACCAACCAGTTTGGCCGCACGTTTGAGGATCGGACGCATACCTTCATTGTGATGGAGAGGCGCTCCATCGCAGTGAAGCCTTTGATTTTGACGTGGAAGGTGACCTTAGGATGTGACGCCCCTGCTATCGTAGTGTTCCTTTCGTTGATCATGTTTTTGGTCGGTCAACGACTGTCCTGTCAACGTGACTTTCCTATCAACTCCTGTTGTGGAATATGGGATGGGCGGACGTGTTCAATGGCATTTTCCAAATAGTCCCCTGCAAAGGCCCGCAGATGTTGCTATGGAAAGACGAATCGTCAACGTGAACGTTCGCAGCCGGGCAGCAATGGCACGCGATGTACTTGGGCCCTCCATGTCAGAAGCAGACTTTGACAACTGCTCTGGGCGCGTTTGAAAAAGGGTAGAACGGTATAACCCCCAAATGGCCATCTTGATTCGGAAATGATGATAAACGGGATCTTGTGACACTTGTGGTATCCTAGACAAACTCATTTGTCGGATCTGTCCTGCAAACATCAAACAGCAGTGTCACAGCCCTGTCTCTGAGGCGGCCGACGTGGGAACATTGTGCAAGTGTACCCTTCAGTGGAATATGATTTCATCCCATCAGATCTGTCCGTTGAGCCTCTTGACTTGCAAGACGTGTACAGTGCAAATGTGTGTACTTTGGAAGGTTTGAAGATCTAACACTCTCCATCCTGTATTCGCAGCAGTTTCGGTTCATTGGTCGTAGTCTAAAATGCTGTTGGTCACTGTACTTCTTTATTCTTGTCGGTTGTACAAGCAAAATCTGCCCATGACATTTGTTTGTTGGTTGCGACGAGGGTTGGCACGCTCTTGCACTTCCAGTGGACCGGCTCTGACGCCAACAATAACAACAATGCAGGTGTGGCTGCAATGATGTTGGTCACCTCAAGGGGATACCAATGGGGATAGCACCAGCAAAAATGGGTGATGGATGGTGATGGACCAATCCGAAGCACGGGAATTTTCCCAGTCGAAAAACCATCACTGACCGATGCCACCGCTGCGAAGGTAATGGTCGTGCAGGAACCGACCGATCCAATCTGGTCCAGGTGCGCGGCGGTCCGGGTGGCAGAGGTTTGGACATTAATGTGGCAGATGAACTGCCAGGGATAGAAGCAACGAAACGGAAAAAACAAACAGAACATTTTGGCAGAGAAGCAACTGAAACTTGGGATCTGCTTGGGATTCAAGATTATTCAAGCAACGAGAAGTGGCACATCAGTGTTCTAGATGACCAACAACAATAGGGGATCCACCGAAGTCCAATGAGGGTAGAATAGAACCATTTCATGCGGGTGTGTTCCAACATTGTAGACCCTCAAAAATCCCATAACCAGTCTATCTGAGAAATGGGATAGCATCTTAGGTCTTGGGTATACATCCAGTGGTCATATATATTGGGTATATGTCCTCTCTACCTCTAGAATACGTATCACACTTCACATGTTGAGCATTGAAACCTGCCAGAATTTGTCAAGAGATCCAGTTGCTTGTGCTGACCGCCTGGGTTCTGCCAGATCCAATCACGGGCAGAGACCATTCCATTGCCCTTGGAGAAGCACCTCGCGGGGGATGGGTATCTAAATCTTGGGGGCTGCAATCAGCAGCAACAAGGACAACAAATTGGGATGGCTGACAAAACAACTAAGACTAGCTAAGAATAGGAGCTGGACCAACCAAACAAGAATTGCAGAACTTGAGAGGCCTGTCATGTTGACCCATGGTCGTTGAAGGAGATTTGCCCTTATGCAGCTTGAGCAATCTTCTAAAGGATTTTCGTGGCATACTCACAACATTGACAACTGCTGGATGCAACTATTTCCAATTTTTATTGTTTTCTGTTTGTGATGGTGCTTTGCAATGTACTGGATGATGCCTGCTTCATTACTCAGCTCATTCAACAAATGCTGTGATGTTCAGCTGTCAAGCAATGACAGGGTGATCAGAGTTTATTTTATACTGCACAGTTGTTAGCTTGTTGGTCTTTGTAATTTTCATTCAAGAAACTATGGCATCTATGACTGTTCAAAGTGCTTCTCTTTTGCCTGAGGGAATTCATCACATCCTCAGCCATCAGTTTCCTGCCTTATCCTGACTTAGGCACACACTCCTCTTCGATGCCAGGGCCAATCCCAATGACCCGGTGCCTTGCTGATTTCCGCACAGATCAAACGAGTCAAACGAGTCAAATAGAGTCAACCTATTCTAAGGATCAGAGTGACTGAGTGAACATCTCATCTCAGTTGCTGCATACCAGTAACAACCCTCCCATCTATATACCTCATATTGTGATGGGTCATGATGGGTCATGATGGGTCATGATGGGTCAATATGGGATGAAGATCCACAAGTGCCAGGCTGGGAAGGCTTTGGTGGACAAATTCGCATATTTGGACCAGGACCAGATTGTCACATGCTGCTGGGCTGGGTGGAGCGGCGGAACTTTCTGACTTTTGGGTGGAGCGGCGGAGCAATACTGAAAACCCCAGCTCTTTGTTGAGTCGATGGCTTGTGGGGTCCCGAGCTGACGTGCTAGCTCCCACCCTCAACCAGTAACTTTGGGACAGAAGGTTTGCGCAGGGATCTCAGTACTGAGTATCCCCTGCCGCAGGGCAAAGTTTGACAGAGCGACAATCTGAGACAATCTGAGGCGATCCAGACACCAACGACCAAAATTCTGAGACGCTCGGCTTCACCAAAAAAGACAGGTCTAGTGACGGCCAGTCGGTTTCTATACGGTGTTGAGTCCATCGACACCTTGACCATTGAGAGCAGAGATGCGATTTTAGAGATGTGTATAGATTGTAACTGTAATCCATAGGATCGGCTCAAAATGATTGACACCCCAAATTGCATAGTCCGCACTCCGTACATTTGAGCTATACCAAAATCCAATATGGAATTTGGATCTGAAGATTCGTCTTTCCAGGACGACAAACTTTTACTCTCTTCACCCACCATGAGACAAGGACCAACTGCAAGCAGCTGAATGGCGCTTCAGCCTATTTTGATGGTGGACTGGTAGAAATGAAGGTGGTGGGCGAACACCATTTTGCGAGCACCCGAAACAATGTGTCTTGGTGATAAAGCGGAGGCGGAGGGTATGTTTCAGATGAAGAGGATTACCGATCGCTTCAGATTCAACCGGATTCTTGCTATTTGTTTATCTCTAGCATGAAGCCAAATTTGATTAAATCGAGTCAAAGCTCTTGCTGTCATTAGTTGAGTTCTACCCCCATGATATTCCCATATAATATATATATATATATTATCTATTTCCTTATTATATCCCTATTATATTGTTTATTGCTGCCGTTTGTGCCGCTGAGGATTTCACAAACAGATCTCACAAGTCCTCCATCAAAGTCACAGGCTTCGCCTTCGAAGGCTACGAGAACATTGCCCTTGGCGTAGGCCTCCCCGCCGGGACACCGGGACAAGCATGGGGAACAGTGACACGGTGACGCTTGCTTGCTATTGTCAATGCTTCCTCGTCAGTTGAATATAGTAAGCTACATTAAGACAAAGTGAATGTCAGCCAAGCTAAATTGAGATATTTTCTTTCACACAAGTATCAAGCCTTAACGCAAACAAAAAGGGTCGCGGCCATGCTAGTCTATTCTTTTCATCTCTATCAAAAGACCTGGCAGTTTCTTCAGAGTTAGATTCGATCATGATCAAAGTCGGTTTGCCAAGAGTCGGCATGCTCCAGCTATGCCATCAGCCTCATCAACCTCATCAGCCTCATCAGCCTCATCAGCCTCATCAGCCTCATCAGCCGCGACGCCAGGTTGTTTTTTGGGTTTGGTTTTGATCATCTACATCGCCGCAGCAATCCATGCCTTTAGGACTGCCAATGAAGGGTGTGAAAGTTTGCCTGGCCTTGCGAGGAGAAATATAGGGGACGGCCCACTAAGCTCCATTTCCAGTGGTGGATTGCTTGCCCCGGATTTTGGAACTACCAGGATATCTCCTCCACTTGCGTATATTATCATTATATATATATATATCGTATTATTGCGTATTATTGTCAGCATGACGACGATGACGACGACGACGACGATGACGACGATGACGACGATTGTTATCACCTTTATATCACCAATTTTGAGGCAGGGAGATTTGCTGAGCTGCCCTGTTTGCTCTAGGAGACCAGGTAGCTGGCTGTTCTCCCGGCGCTATCGACCTCGAATCTTAGGATGGGTTCTACGCAAGGTGCTTGGCCACAGCAGCTTACCACATGTCTCTTCAAGGGATTGGCAATGTTCAAAATGGGGGTGGAGGAGCTTAGAGACCAGTTTCCCTTCCTTTGAGGAGTAATCCCTTGATCATCATTTTCCCGATTATTTGATGGCCATTTGCAGCTTCAGACAAACCCAAGTGGAAGATACAACATGTGGATTGCCAAGCATCATAACTGGCCAGGGATATCCTAGTCTGCTGGCCGATCCACTGATCAGGCGACTATGGATCGGTTGGTCGAGGAACGAAGAGTTCTGGTCGCGCAACGAAGGACCGGCCGACCGGCGGTTTGGGCGAGATACCTTGGGCCATGGCCAGTTTTCCGACACTTCAAAGATCTTCAAAGTGAAAATGCACACGAAAATGGCTTTAGAATATCTATGCATACGAATATGTAGCTTGTAAAACTTAGGTTGTCCCCAACAAAGATGGTTTTCTAATGTTTTCCAGTTCCAGAAGTAAGTCCGCAGCCCTGGTGTGGTCGCGACTAGATATGGAGAAGTTAAACCGTTAAAGCCACATAAGGACAGTCCATGTAATGGTGGGTGTTGGGGTTCCAATTCGGCGGATCACCAAGTTGGGGCTCCGGTGCCAATCTCACAGGAGGGAATGGGCCAAGAAGGCCAACGCTCATTGTGGAGATGAGGAGGGTGGTACTGAGAAGGCAGGAATGGCAGGATCGCGACCCCTGAAAGTGGTGGGGAAACCATCCAACTTGCCATTCATTAGATGTCTCAGGCTCCTGCCACGCTAGTTGGTGATTCTTTAGTGACTTAGACTCTCTGGTTGAGGATTTCGCACGCAAGTTCCATCTTGCCATCTCTTATTGTGATGGGACACCCCTCTCCTGGGGTATGGGTCAATACGCATGGGATCTGTACGGATGAAGATCCATTCAGTTTCCAATTTCATGTGACAACCATGCGGTTGAAGCCACCCAACTAATTATCCATCAACAGGATCCCATAGAATGAACCCTGGCGAATTTTGCAGGCGGCCGAAGTGGCTCTCCCTGAGGACAGCCCAGTTCCCCATCGAGATGGCAACATCCCTTCCAACTGGACATTTTATACATGTCTTGAACCCCCTGGTGTAGTACAGGATCCTATTCATTTGGGGTCCCCAAGTTGGGGGATTTCATTTTGGAGGGATGGGATTCCCATAATGCCATAGGGTCTTTGAGGTCCTCCTGTGGCTTGGATTCAATATACTCACAGCCAGCAGGAGACGCTGTCCTGGTTTCAGAGCATCACGCGATGCTTCCGCAAATGTGGACTGGGAGAACAGCAGCTCACCACCCTCATGTGCCTTGTTTTCATGTTTTTTTAAGACTGGTCCGGTGCTTCCCAGGAAAATCTACAGAAAATCCACATGTTTGGGGCTAGGAACCATGGTTTCCTCATGTTTCCTCTAGAGTTTCCCTGAAATCAATGGATTGAGTGCGTTTTTTCTCTGGCATTTGCACGGATTTGCATGTCTTGGCCAACGTTGGCATGGCAACACTGAGGTTCACTATCCTCAACGTGATAGTTTTCGCCATCGGTTTCATCTCAAACCTGGAGGGCGGCTTCCAGAAATCCTTGGCTTTCCCCTGCGCGAAGGCCGAAATGGATGGCCGCCATGTCAGATTTGTGGATTCTGGTAGTGCTGGTGGTGATTGTGGTCTCATTGGCAGTGGTTGTTGATGTCCATTTCCTGAAATCTTGAAAGAGCATGACACTTTGGATTTGAACATGAAAAGCGCAGCTTTTCCACGGCTCAAGATTAATTTGTGAGCCTCCACAGTGAGGCAATCCCAATTTCCCATGAGAAAAAGGTGAGGTTCGTGGATGCCCAAAACCTTCAGCCTCGAGGAAGTGGCCAAGCACAACAGTGCCGAGAGCTTGTGGGTGGTGATCAACAACAACGTTCACGATGTCACGGCCTTTCGACTTATGCATCCAGGGGGCGCTGAGTTGCTACTGCAGGTGGCAGGACGGGATGCCACTGACGATGCAGAGAGGGCCCATGGCAACAGTCGAAAGGCTAAAAGCCTCATGTCCAAATACTGCATTGGGACTTTGGCAGTGGAGCAATTCCATGGACAGGTGCAAAATGGCAAAGTAGCTAGCCTGGTGTTTAGGATTCTGCAACTGCTTGTTTTTCGAGTCTTTTGTCGTAGGGTAAATCTGTGATATATTTGAACGTGCTCATCCATTTGTGCATGGTGAGGTAATGTCATTAGAAGAGCTCGCAGATGCTGCCAGTGGTCCCCAGATTCCAAAGATCCCTGTGGGGATGGTTGCGTTGGAACATCTCGGGGATGAAGCTCCAGCCTCCGTGGCGACCGCGCCGGCGGTCCCATTGGATAATTTTGCGAGCACTCCGAAGAAGGTCATGGCCTTGGACGACTTTGGTGAGGGAACTCGGGTCGGTCCAAGTGGCCCAAGTGGTCCAAGTTTAGGCTCTCCTGCGCCCAAGATGGTGGCCTTGGAAGAGCTTGGCAAGGAGCCTGAGCCACGCGCGAAGATGGTGGCTTTAGAGGAGCTGGGAAAAGAAGAGAGCAATGGCAAGAAAGTGGTGAAGTTAGAGGAGCTTGGTGAGGATCCTTCCGGAAACCATGGCTACCCGCTCTTTGCCCGGGGAACCAGGACAGGCAGAAAGCGCACATTGGAGGCGCAAACGCAGGAGAAGCCAACGGAACAAGCTCAAGAGGAAGTGAATGAAGTGGTTGATCCCGAAGAGGATGAAACCAAAGCACATGTGAGAATTTTGTTGGCCAGTTGGGCCCTTGCAAATCAGAAAGAAGAAGCGGTGGAAGAAGCCCACATCAAGGAGTCAGAGGAAAGTGAGGACGAGTCGGAAAAAGACCAACCTGTCGTAACGTCAGGGGAAAAAACAACAAGCAGATGGCAACGGATGAAAGGGAACTTTCGCAGCAGCTTGGAATGGAGGAATGATAAAAAAGGGAAGAAGGAGGAAAAGAAAATTGCTGACGATGATGGCAATGAAGGTCAAGAAGAGTCGGTACAAGCACTGATAGGCCAGACTGCGGAAAAAACATCCAGATTTTTCCAAGTGTCCAGTTGTTTTAATCCATATCGTTAACCCTTCATTTTGTGCCACCATCACACACACAGAGACCCTATGAGCGACCTTGAGACACTTTATTGTTAGTGACTCTGCCAGTGCCGAAGTGTGCCAACCACTAGTCACTAGTCCGAATGACAGGAAGCAAAGTGCCTACAAGCTATGCGGAGATGTTTGATTTTAATGCCACTGTCATGGGCTTTGGAAAGCACAAGTGGCTCGCAGAAGTGAACCGAAGTTTCGATGACATAGTCAAGAATGCAGCCAAATTGGATCGCTTGCAGGAAGAAACTGAGGTTCCGAACTTAGACGGCCAAGTGAACAGATTTAGTCAGTCCCAGATTTCTCCCAAATACCATGAAGAGTGGACATCCTGCTTTCGCGGCCTGCAATGGAGCTGCCAACAGCAAAGAGTGGCAAGAAGTCCATCAAACTGTGTTCAAAACTCATTCGAGAAGTGCTCAATGGTGGTTGATGTTCGGGACCCGGGATATATGATTTGATTCGATTCATGAACTAAGTAATCCAGGGAACCCTGACCTCAAGCAGATAACCAGATAACCAGTTTGGGGATGAGAGATTTGTTACGTGACTCCTGAGGTTCTTGCTCTCCGTATTGGCAAGACCGCAGAGGGCGAAGTCACGCTTTCGATGTACAAATCTGCGATGCTGGCAGCTCTCCGCTCAATGCTTCCCAAGATTCCTGGTGCTCAATTAATACTAATCCAGATACTTCAGCACTGTATGGACAAACCAAACATTTTTCAATCATTCCATTTGCATCATTCCATTTGGGTCTTCGGCCAATATTGCAGTAGTTGTAGTTTGTTGTACCAGTGGTAGCCCAGTCCGAGCCTGGAACCTGCGGTCACCATCGGTCACCAAGGACTTGGGATCCGCATCATGAGACTGCTTGGAATTGGCTATGGGAAATCGTCGACAAGCATCCTTGCAGCAATTGGTTTGGATATGTTTGGATATGTTTGGGTGTGTGCTGCATTTGTTTATTGAGATACCTTCCTGATCCACGTTGCTTCTAAGTTTACCGCTAAGTTGAGATTGTTTGACAGAAAGCTGCATGATAGACAGCCTTACAGCCACTTGCCTTTTTAGGATATCGGATAGCTTATGCTTCATTTCTGGTACTCCAATTGGTCCCCAGCTATCTGCGGTAGTAAGCATGGTTTTAGACGTTGCCCAGGAACCTCCGGGAAGTTCTGAGCAAGCCGCGAGTATGGCAGCCAGAATTGGCACGATTGATGGCAAGGCGCGACAGCAATCGGAGGGTTTGTGGGGGCATAGAAATATATACTATATTGAAATGAAGTGGTGAAAGGTGCTCCTGCATGCATTTATGGGGAGGATTATAGGGGAAATATGATGGGTTAGTTGTTTGGGAGATTGATGATGGCCCAATTCTTTCGCCTGGGTCTCAGCCATGTATAGAAAAAGGGTTGCTTTGGGACAACACCCGCACGGGACGTGCTGCTTGTTTGCTCTATGTTGGCCGTAATTAGATGTTGCCTTTGGGCAATGTTTAGCCGACGTTGGGCCTATGTTCAGGTTAGGCCAGGTCCATATTAGACCCATGGTGAACCCATGTAGTCAACAAATAATCTATGTATTTTCTTCTCACCCTGCAGACTAAACTTACTTAGAAAAGACAACAATCATTATAGTGATAGGAAGGTTCAACCTGGGGCAAACTGGCCCAAACCTCAATTGGGCTCAATATAGCATCCCCGTATGGCCTGCAGGCTCAAAGGACGCTCAGCATCACTCAACAAATGACGCAATTGGATGTTCCAAAAATCAGCCCACTGGGCTCAACATGGAAATTCAGCTAATGCAATGCACTTTGAATGTTATATGACCAATACAGATTCAGTATAGGTTCGATATGGTTTGGTATAGTTCTGGAAGGCCAATATCCTTTGAACGACTTTAAGTATGACGCTGATATTGCCAGTAAAACATACACGTTGAGCGTAAGTGGAGCCTGTTGATTCTTTGTCGAGGTACTCCGACAAAGAAAAGGAGGCGATGCGCGATGAAGTCTATGTGCGCTTCTTCCAGGTTCAGTGAAGAATGCATTGAGATGAGCAATTAATAATCCCTCTCCCGTCTACTTAGTTGGTTGATGGGTTTCCCTACTGTGGGTCATAGCTACCCAATAATTACCCAGGCAGTATAACTCCCTGTAATAGCCAATCAACCAGGCTAGCGGCTATTCTCAATAGCCCAGATGTGTTGACTAGAAGAATCACTTGGTTCCAAGCTACTGGCTCCTCCAAGTTCTTTCATGGGAGGTTGTTAGAGCTAAATGACTATTGCATGTCTGTATTGACCATAGGGTGAAATGGTGATTTGACCTTTGTATCTCTTGCCCCCCTTGTATCCGGGGTGTTGCGAGCAACCCTGTTCACATTGTTCTATGAGGCAAGCATCTCATACCTTGACAGGTGGCTCCTTCGGGGCAAGAATACTTCAAGCAGTCCAACACCAGACTACACTTCATCGCCCAGCGCGCGATGGACATGACTGGAGAGCTGTTTAACGACCCCTGGGAGATCCTTGAGCCCAGATATCGATCTTTTCTCCCCTTTGGCAACCATTTTTGGGACAAAGTTGCAACATGAAAGTATCTCCCGGTGAACATTTGCAGATCTGCCTCAGGATGACCGAACTGATCTCAGCTCTTGGTCTTCGCCATGTCGGCTATGGCATCCCAACAGAGTTGGTTGGGCCTTTCGCCAACTGCTTCGTAGAGGTGCTGCGCGAAAATGCTCCCGGGGAAGATGCTGCGCTGGAGGGCTTTGAGTGGTCTATCAAGCTGGTGGCCAAAATCTTGATTCGAGTGATTCAAGAAGGCTCTACCATTGTCATGAAGGTGGGAAACTCAGACCTATATACAACATATTCTTGGAAATATGGAGATGGAACTGGTATCACTCGATATAACGGTATAGCCTAGCAGTAAAACCTATGGTTCAGCATATTTGGGGGGATGAACCTCCATGAATCCCAGAATTTTTGGAAATGCGAGAATTTGGGTGTGAAACTACGTATTGTTTAGGGGGCCTTGTTTGGCTGCTCGGCAAGCTTTTGAAAGGTGTCCTAGAAATATGACACCAGCAGCTTCCAATTGCACCTGATAATCAGAGATGCAGTATGATACTACTGTAATATCTGTAATGAGTAAATCTTTAGTTTGTAGCTTGATGGATTACTTCTCCCTATGAATGAGGGAATCGTTCATAGCCCGTACTTCTTTCACGAGCTGTCGCCAATTGTTGTTGGATATCAGGATATCCCGAAAGTATCCTGTAATGTGGGTAAAACAATAATAAACCACCCCATGTTTGATGGTTTATACCACCCATTTATGATATTTATGGTGATTTGGGGGACGGGTTATTATTGTTTTAACCACATTTATGATGATCATCTGGGTATCTACCCGGTTGGATGAATTCTTAGGCCATCAATGCCAACAGCGCCTTACAGCTGCGGAAAGCCATTGCCTTGGCGCCGCGTGGCGAACGTGCACAGTGGCTGTTGTGCATCCAGGCGATGGGAACAGCAACAAAAAACAGGGCAACTTTCATGGGGAAAATGATGAACCACTGGACTGGACTGGACTCTGGGTAGCCGATTTTCAGAGCCATATTGGAAATCAGTTGGCTAAATATTTGGTCCATTAGACTTCCATTTCGTTTTTTTTGGGGTGTGTCTTGTTGTTTTGGACTCCTTGAGACTCTGTTTTTGGGGCTGAATCAAAGGTCCTCTGTTGTTTTGAATCAGGTTTCTGGAGGGACATTGGTCGCATTTTGGGTGTAGTGGAAGTGGTTAGTATGACTATACAGCCTCTATTGAAATGGCTTCTGAAGCTGCGGGCCCGTTTTCAGAAAAGGCCTCCGAGATACACAGAAACAGCCAGGTAAGGACGGTATTTACTAGGCTTTATTCATGGATCGCTTGACCTCGGGTTCTCTGAATGCTCGGTAGTAGTGAAACTCTGAAATTGCAACTTCATTATCTGGGACAACCTGGTACAGTACTTGTAGCAGAAACAATCACTGCATGTGCTTCCCATCTTCCCCCGACTTAATCAGGTGGGAACCCAGCGGATCTCACCTTTGTCCTGGTCCATTGAAAGTGGGAGCATTGAAGCTGCACGTGCGATGATCCAAGACTTACTGACCATCCGAGCAGACCGAGATAGGCCACTCCGCCCGAGTCCATGGAAAACATGGCCATTTTAATAGGGAAAATGATGAGAAACCAGGTCAGAAACCATGATCAATGATAATAAATGATGATGCATGATGATAAAGCATCAAACTTGCGGGGGTGCAGCGGGCTGCAGTTGCAGGTATTACTATGGCGTGGATGCGCTCTTCCAAGCTCATCCAGACATTGTGGAGCGCCTATGCTCCGCTGCCATACAGCTCTTGGGCACTTTGTTGGATGGATTAGTTTGGCGCTCCAAGCGCACCATCAATTCTGCTCGCCGAGTGAACTTCTACATCAAGCATTTGGTGGTCAGAGAAGGGAAGTTTGCTGGTGCACTCAATGCAATTTGTGTTTCACAGGATGTCAAAATCATTTCCAACCAGGTGCTTGTGCTGCTTTCCGATACACTATGGGCAGGCGTAGTTCGCCGGCAGTTTGTCTTGTCCAAAGTTGGCTTCCTCTTTAGCCTGGTGGTCTTCATGCTTAGTCAGGCCATCTTACCTAAGATCGAGACGGCTGATGAGCTGAATATGCGCATTGCAGTTTTTGCAGGTCGTAGTATCAACTATGGCTTCAGTATGCTGCGATTGCTCCTTTTCCACTGGAGACGCATTTACAAGGCTTACCGGACAGGTGCTGTTACAAAAGGCCGCTGTCCAGTGCCCTTGCAGCTTGGCACAAAACCCATCTCATTTGCTTGAAGAAACAACAATAGTTTGTGATTCATCTCAAGCGTTGCATTTTTTTGGCACAAGAATTGTCAATGACTTGAAACCCGACTTTGGTGCCAAGGTATTTGAAAGATGAGGATGCGAGGATGGGACTGCTCCTCCTCCTTTTGCTGATGGCGATGTGTGCCAGTGAACCTATGTTCTATTGCGCCTATGAGATCCCTGTCACAGGCCCCTCCGAAAAATGCCGGGAGGGACAAGACATGATGCAGGTTTATATTATTCTCTCAATGGCAGCAATGGTCTTGCACTGGCTTCTGGTGATCAATCTGTCAGTTTTCGCCACAAAGCTGGCAGCTTTCGTTCTGGTCATCAGAGAGGTGTTTGGAGAGGTCGGCAAATTCATGGTGGCCATTATCTTTATTTTGATCACCTTCAGTAGCGCGATTGCATCCTTGAGACATGATGTTGCCGAGCTTAGTACTCTTCCCAAAGCTGCAAATTGCCTTTTTGCCACAACGGTGGGCATTTATGAGGGCGACTATCGGGAAATGCTGCACCAGCCAGCCCTGTTGGGCGCGGTGTTTATGTTCATTACAGTGTCTGCAATTTTGCTCATCAATTTGCTCATTGCGCAGTTGAACCTTGCCAGCTTTCGCCGGGGCCGGCTGTTGTACTGATGGCCAGGAAAGGAACAGTCATTGAAAGGCTTAGGCTTAGGTAGAATTATATCATTGGACATCTAATCTAGCTATCCATCTAATGGAGCTACCAATCTATCAATCAATGAATCAATCTATCAATCAATGAAGCTATCAACCTAGCTGGGTATCTATTTGTCTGCCTGCCTGCCTGGCTGTCTCTGTGTTTATCTATCTGTCTATCTAAATACAACACTCATGGCCACCCATACATTACCTATCCCCCTATCCCTCACTTCCCGCTTCATCATCCCAGTCACAGTACTCTCCGGGGTGAGGAACTGCTCCTACGACTACGTCTATGGCGACATGTTGGGATTTGCCCGTTTGGCTCGAGCATCTTTGATTGTGGATGCCATGGTGGCTTGCCCTCCCCAAAGGCCATGGAGGGAGAAGGACTTGAGAGAGAATTCGTACGTACATGCAGACATACAGACATTGACATACACACATACACATACACATACACATACAGATACATATACACATACAGATACAGATACAGATACACACACACATATACATACACATACACCCACACATATACATACACATACACATACACATACACATACAGATGAAGGTACACATATACATACACATATACATACACATACACATATACATACAGATACAGATACACATACACATATACACACACATACACATACACAGTCAGTATACGTACGTACGTGCGTACGTACGTACATACATGTGCGTATATGTGCGTATATATAATATACAATTATATGTGTATATATATATTATATACATATAATAGATAAATGACACAAACTCAGACTAATCATCATCGATTTACCTGAAATAATATCATGGAAAGCAGCTTGCATACTACAATCAGTTCATTTTGCCTTTGGCCCAACCTTTTTTTCACCATGCGATTCCTGAAATTTATTCACCACTGTGCAGGTTCGCCAAGTTCGTGGCTAGTCTTCGCTTCGATCAGCTTTTGGAGTTTGATGAGGGAGACGTAGGTTTGGGCGGTGGCATCCAGATCAAGGAGCCCGGCAATCAGAATCCCACTTCGGATGATATCATTCAGAGATATGGAGGCACAAGCTCTCCAGAAATGCAATGGCCGGAGGAGGAGCTGCTTGGCGGAAATGCTGCTGTTTGTTCAAGATGGTGGATCCCCAAACTCACAGGTTGATGGTTCAAGGGAGAACGGATAGGTGACTTGTAGTTTCCTAAGGAAAGAAGATCGCTACACCCGCATCAAAAACCTCATCATGTTGCTCAAGAAGCCTCCGGCGGAAACGTCAAAGCAAAGTTGTGGCAACTCCACAGACAAGACGACCAGCAAAGAGGATAATACGTTCGGAGAGGATTCTCTTCAGAGCAGTCATATGAGTCATATCAGTCATATCAGTCATCATTGAGATCACATGGGCATGGGTCAGTACTTAAGATTCACCAATTTATTGTATTGCCTACCGTTAGCATTTGAGTGTTGATTTTAGAAGCCCAAAAGATATTGACCCACACCCACATCTCTTTTTTCAAGCCGTGCGCCGAGACCAAGTCTCGAAAGTTGCACTTAGTTCAGTTTCTACCACTAGACATTTGTGGATTCGTGTGGATTCGTGGACAGGATTTTCTTCTCTTGGCGACAGGGGCGTTTTTGGTGCCTGATCATTTGTACATTTATGGTTTCACCTTGACATGGATCCAATGGATGCCATCTGGCATGGACATGTCCCGCAAGAAAAAGGGCGCACTTTCGCTGCAGCTGTCGCACCGGCCATGCGTTTTTCGCTGTCACGAGTGCATTGCTGCATCGCTGCATCGCTGTCCGGTGCAGGGTGGTGGCTATGCGATGGATCTCAACTTTGCTTTGTTGGTGCTCCCTACCTTGAAGAGCCTCCAAACCACCATGAGGCCGACCTTATGACATGACCCAAGAGTCAAACTGTCAAACCACTTGGAAATCTCTTTGGATTTTGTGACAGGAGGGTCAGCTCTTCTAGGGAGTGGGTGCCCATCGATGATGCTCGGAGAAAACTGACGGGACCAGAAAACGAGAGTGAGATTAAATCTCTCTATGATGTCTACCCCGATTAAGAAGGCATTAAGAACCCCGGGTTGATGAATAGGGAACGAATAGGGAACGAATAGGGAATAAGTGATAATTTGCTGCGTACTAGAATGAATAGCGGTTGCGTGTTGCACCAAGCCTTGGATACGTGGGAATTCTCCAGGTCCTGGCATTGATGCCTGCCCCTGTCGATCCACTGGTTGAGAATCGGGTTCCCTATTAAAGATGTTCATGTGGCCAAAAAACGTCGGCGAATCCCCCATTTTTAGGTCCACACCCGGCTTAATGATCAATTGAGGATCCCATCAACTTTCACATCGTGATTGCAAGCTTCACCATGATTGCCTCAGCCATTCATATCGCTGGACATTGTGTCCCTCGTCTCTGCAGATAGTTTGTGCTAGGCTCGAAAGCTGGAATGATCCCTGAATGGTGAACGTATACAACCAATTAGAACCACAGTTGCGATGGATGATTTTCCTATCCAATATGGAAGCTTTTTCGAGTACCATATAAAACAGGGAGTGTATATAAACTATTTCCAACTCCTTTTTCAATGGGCTTTAAACAATTTTCGCCGATAGATCACCCAATCTATCGACTTCCTCACTGGTGCCAGGTGCATGCCTATATCATTCGCACCTCCCCAACGATCCAGTCGGATCCATTCGACCTATGGAAGTTGACATCCGAAGAGAAAGCCAGTGGCATGACCCTCTTCCATCAGGACTGGGACTTTTTTCCGGGCACGTGAAAGGAAGAGTATTGAGGGAGGAGTTTGGGGGTGATAGCCTTTGGTTTACCTGAAAGTGTGATGTATCTTGCACATGTATACACGTCTAAATCACGTATAAATCACGTATCTATCTATCTGTCTATCTGCCTGTCTGCCTGTCCGTCTGTGCGTCTGTTCGTCTGTCCGTCTGTCCGTCTGTCCATCTGTCCATCTATCCATCTATCCATCTATCCATCCATCCATCCATCTATCGATCCATCGATCCATCGATCCATCGATCGATCCATCGATCCATCGATCCATCGATCGATCGATCTATCGATCTATCGATCTATCGATCTATCGATCTATCGATCAATCGATCTATCGATCTATCGATCTATCTATCTATCGATATATATCTATCTATCGATCTATCTATCTATCTATCGATCTATCTATCTAT
>Ga0126342_10002917_pt1 | contig 27537 bp, 25 predicted proteins | sample Cyp1metagenome_FD_92528 | JGI IMG/M metagenome (GOLD analysis project Ga0126342, IMG submission 92528) | Coral microbial communities from Lord Howe Island, Old Settlement Bay, Australia - Cyphastrea 1 metagenome | ecosystem: Host-associated > Invertebrates > Cnidaria > Coral ... | reverse complement strand
GGCTTCAGGTCATTTGTGGATGTGTTCCACTGCAGTACATGACGGCTCAATGTGGGCCTTGGGATTGCGCCAAAAAGATGCGCGCACCGTGGGTTCGTTTACAAAAAATACGTATCGATCAATACTAATTACAATCACATCTATGTAATCAATCTATACCAATTTAATCCATATTCCATAATAATAATAATCATCATATAATAATATGTAGTATATAACAATCCATAATAATTTTCGTGACACTTCCCGCTTCTTTCAGTTTTTTTGGAGCTTCCCCCCAAAAAAAAACACGGTCGGACCGAGCCGTCGCACATCATCCAGTTGCTGCAGCGGATATGCTGTTTTTGCGGCAGCCTCCCGAAACTGGAGGCGAATCACGGCGAGTCAGAGATAGTCAGAGTTGTTACCCTCTGGTAAACTAACATAACTATGGAAAATCACCATGTTTAATGGGAAAATCCACTATTTCTATGGTAATTTTCAATAGTTATGTTAAATTACCAGAGGGTACATTGTTGTCCATGACCTTGGCACAACCCAAGCACAAGATAGCACAAGTAGTCTCAGCAAAGGCAGCAGTAGCAGAAAAAAAAGCACAGGCAGCATCTGCGCAAAAGTGCTTGTGGATTGCAGCAATGGGCCATTTGTCATGGAAGAAGTGCCCCAAACGAGGTTCGAACGAGGTCCAAACCAGTCCAAACATCACCAAAGAGACACAGCCGCACAGAGGCAGGAAAAAAGAGCACCCCCCAAAAAAATAGACACAGCCGCAGAATTGAGCAATCTAGTCTAGCCTACTAGCTGCAAGGTCTGGGAGTGTAGAAGTAGTCTACCAGCAGTCTACCAGCAATCTGAAAGCTGATTAGAAGCACCGGTTTAGCCGCAGTCGATCAGCGGCCTAGCATCTGTGTAGCAGCAATCTAGAAGTCGTGGAGCAGCTGTCTAGCAGCTGCAGCAGCCTGGGAGAAGTCTAGTAGCAATCTAGCAGCAGTCTGGCAGATGCGGCTGCTCAGTGGAGCCCGGGGGAAGGAGAGAGAAACAAGGAGAAAGAGAAATAGGAAGAGAAAATGAGAAAGAAAGAAAGAAAGAAAGAGAGGAGACAGAGCATGCTGCAGTAGAAACATATGACACACCAGTTATAAATACTTATAGTATCTTATAGTAACTTATAACCGCGCCTGGCGTCCCGTCATCGCGGTGGCTGCGGCGGCGACGCGGATCAGGCTGGGTGCCTCGAAGTCGAATATTTTGGGAGGTCTCCAATGGTTAATCATAATTAAGATATGTGTTTTGTTGATACTATGAACCATTGGATTGTATCTATGTCATCTATACATTATATTATATGTATATATTCATACTTGGGGTTATATGAGATACTACGAACATTGGATTACATCGGATCACTATATCATATCATTATCCTGTGGATGTATTGATACAATATAAAACAAATATATGGATAATCCATGGTTTTAGTAAATTAACCATGGTTGCTGTTGTCGGTGGTGATGATGATGATGATGATGGTGATGATGATGATGATGGTGATGATGATGAATGGTGATGCTATATACATCTATGTACATTTTTTTTCAAACCATACAGCATACACAGTCCAGAGAACTTTTCCTAGAGCCCACAGCCTGCTTTGGCGCTATCATCGGGACAGAGACAGCCCTGGTCGGAGCACGCTTGAGCTGTGGATCAAAGGTCATCACAGGTCTACACGATCTACATTTACCAAACAATGCCTTGGTTGCATTTCTATCGTTTCCGGAAGATAGCAAAATCCGAGGATAGCGTTGCTGGTCAATGAGTCAAGTTGCTGCAGATAACACAACCGGTCCAGGAGTTCGAAAATGACAAATTCAGGCACACCTCCATGGTGTGACCCTGGAGTGCTCATCAATTTTGGTTGACCAGCCAATGTGAAATATCAGAATCAAGAACCCCAAAAAAAACTTCGTCCAACAATCCCATTTTGGTGGAACCCAAAATATTCATCCACGTCACTTCCCAAACAAAGACTTAGTTCCAAACCACTTTTGACCCGTAAAGCTGAACTGCCCTGACATCCCCTCACTGTAGTGGTTGGTCAGTTTGGTCCTGGATAAAGAGGTCGAATTTTCAAAAATGGCCCAAGCAAAACGCATCCCAGTTTCAAGGTGCCATAAGACTTGGGTAAATCCATGCTTTCCCCTGGTAATGTTATGAGTTTGCTACGAAACATACACCGTTGTTCATAGGGAAATCATCAGTAAATGGACCACTATTTCACTGTCATCCAAATTGTCCATAGCTATGTCAAATTACCCAATCGTAAATCATGATAAATCATCATAAATCATTTAAACAAAAACAAACACGAAAAATCATATGATAAAAAACCATGGTATTTAAATTGAGACAGCTTGCCACATGAGCAAATCATCCCCAACAGCCAGTGGTTTCTTGCCTACAAGCTCCGCAGGCTCCGCTTTGTGGCGCTGTAAAGGTGGAGAAGGTGGTCAATGGAACAGTGGCGCGCTGCCTCGCTTTGGTGATATCAGTGATCTCCAAACCCCCTGCATGGTGTATATATATATATGTAAATATTTATATATATATATTATGGGTTTGTCTGAAAATGGGGAGGTACCCAAAATCATCCAAGTCATGGATGACCTTTGTGTATTGAAACTCATTGAAAGCCATGGTTTGCGGGATCCCTCATTTCAAGGCACTACCAATGATAGTAAACAAATGTGTAGGGTTTAGTAAATTTAGGAATATATACATTATTTTAGACAAACCAATGATAACCTATGTCTTGGGTACCCTAACCCCATGGCTGTTTCAATACTAAACTTGGGGGTAAAACTGGGTAAAACTATATTTTCGGATGATTCACCACAAAAAATGGGATTGGGATGATTCCTTATACAATAAGAATGACCAGCGATTGATGAAGAATGTGACATCCCATACATTCTCGTCCGAGAAACACGACAGATACCACGGGATCAACCAGCATGGAGGTCACTAAATGGGGACCATCTGGGACCAGAAAATGAAGATTCTGGGAAGGTGCTGGTGGAATCACTCAACAATACACAACTCGTACCGCATGAAAGCCACTGAAACCGTCCCGTGAGTTGAAAGAGTGACATACAGTCTTAACATGTCTTAACAATCAAACTTAGTGATGCCGTGATCCCACAAAAAAATACAAAAAATGGATTCTATCTATATGAATGAACCAGATTTGTTCATGAATTTTCTCCATCCGCGAGCCGCATTTTAGAGACCCCCCATCCGTTTCACCTGGGAGGAGAAGTGGACCTTGCTTTGGGGCCAAAGTTGGAAATCCGCGTCACGGGCGAATGAACGAACCTGGGCGCGCCACCTTGCTGACTTGAAAAACATGTGATGTGATTATTCTGCCACATGACCAATTTAAAGAAAACATGATGATTAACTTGATTAACCAGGCGTGTTAAGCGTCCCTATTTTTAGACAAAACCATATGTACTCAGATTTGTACAATACAAGACTAGAATAATAAAGTCCTATTTAAAATGACCACAACTTGGCTGACAGTTTGGCCCAACCGCAAGTGATTATACCTCTGGCCGTGGTTGCCGTGAATGGAACTGGATGTTAAATGTGGATGGATAAAGCCTATGAAATACCACATGCATGAGTGATGAGTATTCATCTACATTCATAAAGACCGCTACCTTTCTGTGAACTCAAACGGGGCCCGGGGTTTTGATTCTTGTTTCATGTCATTGCATGTCAAATACCGGTTGGTTGATATAGAGATCCCCACTTCACGGATTATGATTAATTGTCCCCAATATATTGGGTAGTATAACTCCCTCTAATGATCAACCAAGCTTTTTGGGCTGGTTTATAGCCCCATCTCACTATAGATAAATCTGCTTTAAAATCAAATCCGAGTTAGCCGAGATATAAACCAACGTACCTATCTCGGCCCTTCCTGCACAGGGGCCCCCACGGTTTTATTTGGTGCTTCACCCCAACAAATCGGACGGGGGGTATAGCCGCACTTAATCCAGTAGGACTGAACCAGCAAGTATGGCAGTATGGTCATCCGACCATCATTCCGGGTTCCTCTAATAGTTCCCAATAATAACGGGATATTCAATAATGTCAACCCCCCATTTTAGGGGGAATGACCATCCTCCAATATGGGTTGATGTCTCACCATCCTCACCATAGATGAAGCAAAACCATGCAAAACCGATGAAATTACCATATTAGTTGGGGAAGAAAGATCCGTTCACCAGCTATAACCTGCTATAACCCAGTTTCACCAATGGTGAGGCCAGGAGAGGCCGATCATCAGATCCAGTCGCACTCGGCTCGGTGACGATGGTGATGCTGCACTCGGAGACCAGCGAGGAGAAACTGCCTGGGGGATGACCAGCTGGCCCAACGGACTCGGAGGGGATGGTGCCAGCAAAAAAAAAAAAAACAAAAAAATGCCCCCCTCCAGATTTAGTGGGTGCATAAATATCTGTCTGTCGGTCTATCCATCTATTCATCCATCTATACTACATGATTTGCTTTCTGAAGGCCCATAAAGGCAAGGGAGACAGCCAGGACTTGGAATTGCTGTTTGGTGGTCGAGCCAGCCACTAAAATAAAAAGGAAAGTGAGTTGGGATACGTTGGGAATATCATCCCAAATAATGTCGGCAAAGCAATGTCATAAACCAGCCATATGGATTGATGGTTCACACCACCCGTTATTTAATGGTAAGTCATTGGGGAATGGATCCTTTTGGCTTTACTACTGTATGCTTTGCCAACATTGGGATTGAAAATTAAAGATGTCTGAAACCACCACCACCAACCAGATCTTTCGTAGGATCGCAAACTGTACCATTCCACCATTCTCCCACGCCTGTATCGCAAGCTGGCGCAGAGTGTCGAGCCTGTCAGCCATGACAGGCAGCGCAAGAGGTTTCTCGGAAGGTACACCATGATGATGTACCCTCTGGTAATGTCAAAATAGCTATTGAAAATGGCCATTGAAATAGTGGATTTACCCATTGAAAATGGGTGGATTTTCCATAGTTATGTTAGTCTGTTAGTTTACCAGAGGGTATGATGATTGATCATGATTCATCAAAATCCTGCTGAAGTATACCCCATTAAAAGACAGCTACACGCGGATTGCGCCGCACGGTGCCTGTCTTGTATCCTCACCTCAGCGATAAATTTTCAGAGTCTGGCCCGACCTTCTCAGACCGACAAGATGGAGAAGAATTTCCCAACTGGAATAGAAACCAGTACCCTCCGGTAAACTAACATAGCTATTGAAAATGGCCATTTATAGTGGATGTTCCCATTTAAAATGGTGATTTTCCATAGCTATGTTAGTTTACCAGAGGGTAAATGGCCCAGATGGTTCAGTCGTTCAAAAGCCAATGTGTCCCATTTGCAAGTGGCAATTCTGAATAAAATTCCCGACTTCCCAACAAAGGCCACATGCTGTTGGTTCTATCACGTTGTAACTATAGCTATTAATGATATCCCGTGGTAGCGCCCAAAATAGTGGCTTAACTTTAGTCTCATAATCCCCATGTTCCCCATATGAGGCACCGAAGAAAACATCACCTAAGAATAAGCCACCACAGTGCATCCCATCATTGATCAGAATGTTTCATTCTGATGTTCCGTTCTGTCCCCATCATCTCCACATATGGTTGTGAGTCAAAACCTTGTACCCCTGGTGAACATCAAAATAGCTGGTAAATGGATGTTCACCCCCCTAAAAATGGTATTAATAGGTATTGATCCATCCCCATATCCCCACAATAAAATGCTTCGGTACATACCCTCCATAACTTTCTTGCTCAAATCCCATATGATACCGCAACAAAAGGTCTTACTGATCAACTGAGATAGCCCGTAGATGGGGACCTAACATGATTTAATCGTTAAAACCACTTCCCAAAAGTTGACCCATGATGGGTGGTTGATGTAAAATTCGGATCATACTCCCAATAATATTTTGTACATCAAAAGATCCTTGAAACCACCAATCAGAACAGATAAATATAATATAATATAATATGATATAATTTAATATAATATAATAAAATATAATATAATATAATAGAATATAATATAATAAAATATAATATAATATAATAAAATATAATTTTAATAATATATAATATAAAAAATAAAAATAAAATAAAATAAAGTAAAATATAATATAATATAATATAGTATAATATAAGGTTCTATCCTCATTTTAGAATGTCAGAATCACGTGAAATCCCATGAACCAACCATGTTGTTGTCCAACCGGTTCTTGTTTTTGTTTGGTGCTTCAGAATGCTGCGGCTGGGCCCTTTTCTTGCCAGAGGGTGCCAGCTGCCTCTCTGCAGCCCAGCAATACAGCAACGGCGACAGGCGCTCCTAGCGCCCAGGAGGCGCCATGTTTTCCGGTGTTTCCCATGGTCTTAGCCAACAAAAATGTGGAGAAGCAAGAAAAAGACAACTCTTTGAGTTCAACCCCCCCTGTCTGGCATTCTATCTGACATTCCAGGACATGGGTCATTAAATGTCCCCATTGAACATCACCCAACCATTAGGTATATGGTCTATAATGGCTACTATAAGGTGATGTCCAATATTCCCAAAATGGGACAGTTACCAACCCCCTGTCATCTTTGAGAAAGCTATGAACAAACGACTAAGGCGATTGAACGGAATCCCACGCCATCCAACTGACTCCTGTCCTGCAAATCCAACCACTCCTGTGGTGGCACTTGGCGCGCCGCGCCGCTGCTTCGCCAACACAACCTGCGCCCCATATCTGGGATAGATCATCCCAGCAACGAAATCAGGTGAGTAAGTGGGCCTATAACCCAATTATGAATGGGATAACGGGATAACCCAGGGATACTTACTTAGGACTTAGGAGACTTTCTTACCAGGCTTATGAAGTTATGAAAACCACTTACATACTAAGTGGGATGATCCCTCAATATCCAGCCGCACATCCTGCAGCTCGGGATTGCAGCAGTTGGAAAATAGTTTACCTATTCAACTATTCAACCAAAGCTATTTGCAGGTCTTCAATCACCTTCCCGTGCATCTGCCGTGCATCGTATGGCCTGCTACAACAACTTCCTAGCTCCGCGCCTGTCAATCTCCAGTGCCAAAGCTGTGAACCTGACATGAGGTGAAACAATGCCTAAAAGTGGCTGTAAAGATGAAGCTGTTGACCTACCAAACCACGGATGTCCCTATGAAATCTATTATATAAATACCCATGAACCCCAATAAAATCACCATCAAATCAGCTGAATCATTGCTAACCATAATAATCAAAACAAGTGATTCAAGAGAGCAACACGAGAGGGTCTGGACACCCTGGCAATACCAACACTGGCATCCTGGAATCCAACAAATGAACCAATCAACATCAATCTGACTTGTGGATACTTTCGAATGCTTTCATTTTTGGGGTGCCATCCATAGACCACTTCCAGAAAATGAATATTTCTAGACATTTCTAGATATGTGGCCGTGGCTCCAAATCATGAAAATTGACGTCAAATACTCAAAAACATGAATAAACATGATGACTTTTCGTTCTATTTGGCGCCCATTGATTCTTTTTCTTTTTTTGCTAACGTCATGTCCCCCCAGCAACTTGGAGTTCCCGCTCCACGGGCACGGGCTTGACTTTGTACTCAAGGTGCCGTGGCATGCAAGCGACGACCTCAGAGAAATCGGAGGTTTTACCCTCTGGTAATGACTAACATAGCTATGGAAAATGGCCATTTATAGTCAGTTTTCCCATTAAAAATGGGTGGATTTTCCATAGCTATGGGACAGTTTACCAGAGGGTATCCCAAAATGGAGATTCAACCGATCATTTTGGCTGCTCCAACACCTCCACAGTACATCCGCCATTGATGATTTTCCAGGCGGACCTCCATGGCTAGGGGATTTTCCAGCCGTTGCAGGTCGAAAAACCAGAGTTTTCCGTCCGAGGTGCCCAGTCTTTTCGCTCCCTCAAGAACTCATCTACCTTGGCAATTCACCCAACGACCCAACGGAGGGAGATTTGCCCTTTATTTTCCCAAGAGATCATTTACACGACGAAGCTGAACTGCAAAGATGGATTTTTTGAAAATGGCTCATGATCAAATTTAAGGAAGCATTTTGCAGGAAACATGGGACACATCTACAAGAACCTTTCTTGGAGATGCCTCATGAATGGCGATGGCATAGCGTCCGTCCACGAAGTTCAGGAATAGAGGCCTCAGTCGACAATCAAACGACTAGTGACCGGTGCACCAGTTGAGAGGCTCGATTTACTGATCTAAATCCCATCACCTATATTATATATATGATATTATATTATGTTATATTATATTATGTCATGTTACTGTATATTATGTTATATTATATAAACATAATAAAACAGATATAACAAATGGAACACATGGAGTAAAAGAAATGAATATAAACACATATGTACTGTATGTAATTATTATAAAATGGATAACATGTAGATAGTAAAAGAGGAAACTCGAATGAACATTAATAGACAGTGCTTTGCCCCCAAAACGGCACAAAGGGTCTTAGCTGGTACATACTCGAGGTTCAAGTCACCAGGTCTTAAATTCCTCAACCAAATCAGTGGCCTGAGGGCGTGAGGGCCTACTTTCTTGAGTTTGTCAGAGATTATATACCATCTTTTGATGTGACATCTCATCGTATTGCTGGTTGCATCGCATTGCTACATTGGAATCCACAAAATTTCAGTGCGCCATCCCCATATATAGAAGTGGCATGACATGGCTCAAAATTTCAGGACCACCTTTTGCTGGGATCCAAGACACTCTGAGCCAGAGCCGTTTGATTTGTGCTTCTATTCTCATGCCTAACGGCTAAACCCAAAGCTTGGCGCCCCCGGCGCGCCCGGAGAAAGCACCTGAGAAGTCTGGAACAGTGAACAGTCCTTCTGTGGTATAGATGGCCCATGTAGTTTGATGATGTACCTATTGAACATCATGATTTTTCCATAGTTATGTCAAATTACCAAGGGGTACCCTAATACTGGTATGTCCATTTTAATATGTTGCAATTCAACTAGGTTGAAATAAGATGATTTGCTGAAGAAAATGCTAGTCATTTTTCCACTGGTTACTTTGAGGAATCCAACATTGGGGACATTACTCTAGCTGTATTAAAAAAGTAAAGCACCATCACAATGGCAGGGACTCATTGAACTGAATATAGCAACTTTATAACTTCATAGATTTTGTTGGCAAGAAGGAAAATCAGTCTGGGCAGATCATGCAGTGTCAAGTATGTTCCAAACCTGACCTGTCGGGAATGAAATCCCAAGATGGCGACACCCACTTGGACAATCTATTCTTTGATGTTTCGTTCTCAACTAGACCAGAGGTATTTCCATGTCTTTCCTATACGAAAAACAACCAGTTAGATGTGCAGAAATGCTCAGGATATCTCAGGATTAAGCCACAAGTAGGCTAAATCCCACAGTTCAGACAAGCTCCAAGGCAGGACACGCTGAGGTGCCAAACGTTATCTGCAAGGATTCGAGAATTCGTCCGCAACTGCGCTTCAAGGGTGGATAAATCCTGATGGCCATCCCGGGCTCTTTTTTTTGGACTTTGTGAAAAAAAAAACAAAAAAAGCCACCGAGTTTGCTGCGGGCACACATTTCACCGTGGTTAAAATCCCACCGTGTTTTTTTTGAAATTCCCCAGATCATCCCAAGGGATTCTAAACTCCTCATGAAAATCAAAAAAAAAACACAGTCCGGTCCTCATGGTAGCGAGCACCACGATGGTCCAGGACGACAACCTCGGAGCCGGGGGCTGGTGTCTTGGAGGTCTCAAAAATGGTTTAACCCACAAAAATTGTGATTTAACATGGTTTAACCCACAAAAAATTGGATTTTACATGGTTTAACCCACAAAAATGGTGATTTCACATGGTTTAACCCACAAAAATGGTGACTTAAACATGGTTTAACCGTTTAACCCACAAAAATTGGGATTCAACCTGGTTTTAACCCACAAAAATTGGTGGTTCAACCCATTGAAATTGTTAGGGTTTGCCAACAGAAGTGGTGATTCATCAAAAATGGTGGGGTGAACAATTGTGATTTACCCATCAGAAAAGGCAGTTTAGCAAAGAGAACATTGATTTTAAGCGCCCAAAAAACGTGAGTTTCAACTGGAATCATTGCATGTTTCATAGCCACCAAAAGTCGCTAGGCCTAGGGGGTTCGAGTCTGAAAATAGAAGGCTCGACACTTGGCTGACCTTGTACTGGTCCACTTGGATTCTGGGATGTCTATTTTCTGTGCCATGAAGATACGGCTATTCAATTTTCAAAGATAAACTGAGATCTGATAACCTGACAAGATGTGGTCATTTTTCGCCTCCCAACGAAAGTTTGGGATATCAGAAACAGCCAAGGCTCCCTTGGTTTTCCCCAGACATCAAGCCCCTGACATCTGGGACGCCCAGTTGATCCATTTGCTGCAGCCAATCAGTAGCAAGGCCCACCTTCACCTGGTTGGATCATTTGATCTCAAAGCATTTTTGTTGGATATGTGTTGACTTTCGACTTGCTTTTGGTTGGGTTATCTTTTTTTGTGGATTGTTTTCCTTGAGAGAACCTAACGGTCCGGGTCTGAATTTGCAGCTGGATAGGGTGAGAAAATTGAATGTTCCGGAGAAGGATGGTCAGGAATGGAGACCAAAAGCCGCTCTAGTAATGGATTCAAACTCACCTGTTGCATGAAGGGGTTGAGGGGTACTATCAGATATCACGCGGATCAACATGGTATAATGCGGTAAACCGATGTAAACCATTGTAAACCTAATAATAAACCATCCCCAAAATCACCATTCTTATGGATTCCGTAAATCATCCCCAGTCATGGTAGATTTATATTGACTATTGGTTTGCCCACATTAGAAAGATACAACCCCCAAGAAACTCAGCTTCAGCAAGGACTGCGCCGACTGCCCTTGCCGTGGTCGCCGCTGTTTTTTTCCTTCCACGTTACACCTGTCCAGCCGCCTCCGGCGCCGTTTGCCCCACGCCCGGCACCAGACCCATCCCAGCCATGCCGGCCATGCCCAGCAGAGTGGGATCAGCCCCGAGCCCGAGGCCAGGCACCTGGAAGCCCAAGCCCTGGAGCCCAGCCAGCTGCAGCTGGGGCAGGGCACCTAAGGCCGCACCCTGCAGTTGCAGGGCAGCTAAATCCAGGGCCCCAGCGGTCAAAGTGGCAGCTTCCTCCACTTTTCGGTCGCCACCACCACCCGGGAAGTGTTTCAGGGCTGCACTGCCACCAGTCACATTCTTGGCTTTGAAGTTGGTGGTGCCATCCCTCTTGTGGCTTGGCTCCGTCTCGAAACCTCGAGGTGCGACGGCAGATTGCGAGTCCCGGTGACTTGGTGGATATCAAGACGTGGCAACTAAGCCCAGAAGCCATAGACGAAAATTATACCATCGCAAGCAAAAATGTGAACAAATCCACTGGCAGTTATCAATGGTGGAAAAATGTCCGAAAAATGTCAATAGCCTTCATTACGGAGGGGTGGTATGTACTGATACGCCATGGCTTTGCAAGGCGCTTGGATGTCCATCAGAGAAATAATTCCCTACTAGTACAGTCGAAGCGGCTGGTATTCTTGCCTCAATTATTCTCAACTCACATGTCACATCTTGCATATCCAAGTGGCTAACTACGTCTCCAACCTGCCAAACAGCCAATGTTGACAGGTTGATGTGGAACAAAAGCGGTTGGAACAAACAAAAGGGTTGGAAGGACACATGTCTGACATCGTAGTTTGGTCCATAAAAATTAGGTGTGCGTATTTAGAAATTCAGTCAGGTTCTTGCATTTCACAAATAATGCAAGCAAGCAGTCATTGCAGAGCATTTATATTAAGTATGTAATATGTATGCATGTACATGTGTGTACATGTTCCTGAATACGTCTCTGTGTGTGTATACACATGTATATACATACAGTATACACTCATGAATGTATGTAATTGGTTTGGTTGCATCATAATCACTCATTGGGATCAATTCAAATATGCAATCATATATTCGTGCATATTGTTCTTCCAGCTACGAGATCGGGAGTCATCGAAACAATCCCATCTTGTTTTTTTCACCATGTAATGTAAGCAAAAAAACACATGTTGATGCTTTATACCAACCATTTATGGCAAAGTTTGGTGACTCCTATTGCTTCACTAAAATTAGTTAATTATCATGAATCATCACCATATATATATAACCACTTTGTATTTACAGTGAAGCCTCATTCATCGCCACCAACTGGTTGGTCAAAGGGGCGTTCTTCCCAGACCCCCGCCCCTCCCTGGTTCCAACCTGGGGCTGGGTGCCGATGCAGTCCGCAATGTGGACGAAGATATCATTGGCCATGCCGTCCAACTCGGGGCTAGATATGGTGCTGGATGGATCTAAATACCATCCCCAGCTTTTTGGGTAAAATGGTACAGGTAGATTCAAATTGGGAAACCATAGATTCATTGTAAATTTATAATGTAAATGTAATAATTGATGCCGAGGATTTTTGATGCCCAGCTGTTTGAAGATACGGCTCAAAACCTGTTGTTTATAGAATTGAACCACAAACAGCCGGATATTAAGATATTAAGTACATCAATAATCATCAATACATCATTTGGTGTTTGTTTTTTTGGGGGGTCAATAATTTTGACGCCTCGTCTCCAACGTTGATGCCCCTAGGTGCCCCCACAGAGCAGAAGCCGAAACCCTTCTCCGAATTCCAAGCCTGTCTCGATGGTTCCTATCCACCCCATTCACAGTATAATATTGGGAATGGATTCTGATTAAGTTGACCATATCATTGCAATTCTTGTGTCATTTTTTGAGAAGGAATATGATACATCATGATTAAGACTGTTTGGGATTTTGGGCTCAAATTTTAGAGATGACGACATGATTCTGACCAAAACAATGGTGGTTTGACTACCAGCAGTGGGTACATTTGCATGATACAACTACCATCAATGGGGAACATAACCGCCCACACTGGGAATGCAAGCACCGCAGCAGGAGAAGTGGTTTGCTTCAAAAAGGGGGAAAAGCAGATGGCCAAAATATGAGGCCCAAGAGAATTCACAATGTTGGTTTCGTTGTTAAACCATGCCATGCAGGGATACACAAGTTTGACCCATGCTCACTTGATGCTTGCAACCGCATTTTTGGGGTAAAGCACAAAAACATATCCCTAAACGTCTCGGTGTTTAAACGATGATGTTGGTCCAACCTTCAAAAACTGCAAATGTTCTAACCGTTGTTTTCGATATTGAAAAAATGTACCCTCCCGTAAACTAACATAGAATAACATAGATGTGGAAAACCCACCATTTACAGTATTAATTAAATGATCATTTTTGCAGGGACACTATGGGTTCGTCCAAATCTTTTAGTTTTACCCTCTGGTAAACTAACATAGCTATTGAACATGGCCATTTATAGTGAGTTTTCCCATTAAAAATGGTGATTTTCCATAGTTATGTTAGTTTCCCAGAGGGTACCCCAGGGTAAACAACATGGTTTCCGAATGTTGTTTCCATTAAACCAGTCCATCGAGCCCCTAAACCCCGCTAAATTTCGGCCTTCATGACACCTTGGTATCGTCCATCCGCGCCCACTGGCGGCAGAGTGACGCTTTGGGGCTTTGGGGCGCCTAGCGGCATGGAAGCATAGCGGAAGGCCGATGGAGATATCTGGGGATAAAGAAGTGTATTGTATTACATGACATTACATTGTGCTACACTATATTTCATTACACCACATTATAATGAATTATACATTTGTATATATAATATGTATATAATCATATTATATATATATATACATACAGTAATTATACATCATATTATACCAGATCATATTATATGTTTAAAACATGTTGGTCTAATATGTACTATTAAAATCTTAAATATTATATATATAATTATGTATAATATAATTATATATATATTATATATATATATATAAGATTATATTATATTGTATATTACACATAATATACCACGTTTCACTGTTTCACCATACTTTACCATATGGATGTGTCGCTTCATTTCCAAATTGGGGGGGGATTACAAAATAACAATTTGAATGAGGAAATGATGATACCATTGGATGCTGGAGTGTCTCAGCCAGGAAACTTGGAGCTATCAGCGCGAAAAATGGTGCTATCACCACCAAGAACATGATTTTGACCATCGAAATTGCAGATTTTTCCACTACAAATGTTTCAACTTCGGGATGCAGAGCTCTCGAGCACCGGTCATGACACCAGTGGGATTGGTCCTGTTCATTGACCGCATAAACGTTGAAAAAAACTGATCACTAGGTAGTTTGAACCACAAGTACAACCATTACCGTCCGAAAATCCACCATTTGGAAATGATTTCCTATGGAAAATGCGCCTGAGTCGTCACTCGTCACGGTCTAGATTTGATACAAGACAATTTCGATGATCGATTTCTAAAAAAAAACAGACAACCTGTGTTTCCGCAGACCGAAAAAAATTGACCACCCATGGGAACATTTGGTCGCCAAGGGACGCATCAGACCATGTTATGGCACCATTTGGGGGATCCATCCGGGTATCGGGGTGCCCACTTGCAATGACCTCTCAATGATCTCCCAGAAATTTGGTCATGGCTACCAACCACTCAATTGGATGCTAAGTTATGCCAAGTTGTTGTCAAACCAGCTTTTTGTGGAGGAAAGTATCATTTCAACCAAAAAACACCAAATTATACAAGTTTGGTCAAAATTGAGGTGCCCAAAAATCAAGTGCTTCAAAACTTTACTCCATTTCGGTGATGTGTTTTTTTGGCGTATCTGCAGATGTATTCGTCGTCAAACCTCGATCATTTGGTCCCCGGGAAACCTCGATTTCCTGGGGATTTTCCACTGGGGGAGCATCCCAGTTCCAACCTGAATAGGGTCCAGCTCCAGATCCGCCTTGGAGGCCGAAAAAACCAGTGATTTTTTATGTGATTTTTATGGTGATTTGTATGTGATTTTCGAGGGAATTTCTATGTTTATGGTGATTGAATATATTGAATTGAATGGGATTTTTTGGGGGGGATTTGAGAAACAAAGTTAAGGGCATGGGTTTGTCTGAACATGGTGGTATCCCCAAGTCAGGACCATTTCATAGGGAAAATTATGATGAAAAGTGGGATTTAGGGGGTATCCTATTTTCAGACAAACCCTTTTTTGTGGAAAAAATAAGGCGCCTTTTTTGTGATAAGTTCTAATTGCATTTTTTTGAGGGAAATTAAATGCAGTCCGAAGACGATTCTGTTGGTGCATCTTCATGTTTTTTTGGGATCATGATTCAATTTTCTGTGGATTCAAAAGAACATAGTTGAAACATGTTGAAACCAGCATGTTTCAAAGTTGATCCAATTCATTTGCCATAAATGAATATAAATGATACTCTTGTACATTTCTGAGGAGAAAATAATTAGAAGAATCGCAGTCTTCAAATCTGCAATGGATGCTCTGTCATGAGTCGTGAGCGGGGTCTGAAATTTCTCTCTCCCGCTTGCCTGTGATCAAATTCATGTTTTTCTCTTCATTAAACCACATTTGTCTACATCTATCTACATCTACCAACAAAATTGACCATTTTGGCTGGTCAAAATCTCCACTCTGATCTGCGGGTTGATGATGTGTTGATCCCCATGAGGTAAGCAGTCCGTCATGTTAGCCACTCTCTGATATCTTAAGAGATCTCGATCTGGGTAAATCATCGAACTAAATGGGCCATCTTAGCTATGTTAAACTTCCATCAGGAAAATCTGGGCTTTGGTGTCCTCAATTTTCCTGACTGCATGCTGCATTGCACAAGCCGCAGTGTGCTGGGACTTTGGGGTATACTCTTGAGATCCCCAGTCTTAAAATTAAGTCAGAGACCAGCACCTCACCTTTGGAAAATGCATCAACATGTATAGATGTGCTATGGTTTCCTACCAAATACACCAAGACATTTACAATATGTCAGTTTTTACATGTTATAACGACCAGTTTTCTAGACCAGGTACTACTCGTACTAGCCCCTAGCTACCCAGGTCTATTTTTGCCACCGTCCCCCGGACCCGAACCTTCTCTGATTCCGATGGGTCCAAAGCTGCCGCCCTGCTTGTGAACGTGCAAGCCACCTGTGCCACCTCCGCTGGACAGTCGTTGGGAGCGGCCACTAAAAAACCCTGAAGGATCCTGGTGGGTAATTCTGAAATTTATAGCCTCTGTCGTAAATATAGAAAAAATAGGACCTAGGAAAATCCACCATGTGTAGATTATGTCCAGGGGAAAACACACATGGAGTTTTTCCATGTTTTTCATAGTTTACTGGAGAGTGTATATAGAATATAATGTAAATTTATGGTATGGCTGAGATGGGCTGATTGTAGTGAAAAAGTCAGGATGAGGATTGGGTTGATGCAGATGTATGCAGTATTACCTCTGTCCTTTTTTCGCAACGGGCCATTGTTCTCCTTCCCAGTTCCCGTCATCTGACGGGGCCATCGTCCCGTCGCCTGTGACATTCTTGGCTTTCATATTCTGCGTGCCGTCCTGAGGAGAACCATTCGTTGAATCCCATTGAAGCCAATAAGGTACCCTCTGGTAATTTCTTACATAGCTATTGAAAATGGCCCATGTTCCAGTTCGCTATGTTAGTTTGCCAGAGGCTAAATAAGCTCTGCCAACATCATTCAACATCATTCAACCTTTCTGACATGAGAATCTCGTGGTTTCAGTTGACTAATGTTGGTTACTAGTCCCTCGATTCCAACAAGCCCATCCGTAACTTCCCTCAACTTGCATCAAATGGGCTCTGAAACTCAGACACATCCATCTGACCATATGCACTCATATGCATGGCCCTCACTATAAACATATATAAAACATCTATAAAACATCTATAAACACAGGCCGTTCAGACGCTAGCCTGAGCTGTGTAAACATCACTGGGGTGACACCGTATATAATCGTCCCATAGCTGCCGTCCTTCTTTTGACTGGTTTCCGTCTCAAAGGTCAACACATCTCCCACGACCTGGCCACCGTTTGCTGCCCAGGTCATTCACTGGACTTATGGAGATTTTTCATATTGGTTATGGGTGAAAACCACAACCAATGATCTAATGTATCTATGTATCTATGTATGCAATGCAATGCAATGTAGTGTTAATGCAATGTAATGCCATGTATGTGTGCCAGGGATGCTTGGGAAGAACCTTGGTTCAATGCAAATAGAAACACCCAAGAGACATTGGTTTTTCTTGTGATAGCACTTGCCATCCTTTGACATGTATCCAAACTCAGGGTTGTAGCCAGTGTGCCCTGCTTCACCCCAACGTTGTTTGGGGGTGTGAAGAGCTCCGGCTTCATGAATTATCCAATGACGCACCGCTTACTTCGGGCTTTCCAAAGGGTGCTTTGAATTGTGTGTTCTAGGGAAATCGCCCATGGCTAGCCTTCCCACTGGAAACTGAGCTAGCCCACTGGCCGTTGATTGTCGACACAGTCCACAATGTGGACGAAGATATCATCGTCTCAGTGTCGCTTAACTCCGGTCTCGAACGCAGGATGAAGAAGAACATGGCAGCAGTTTTGATATCCCATAACTATGACGGCTATATTCGGCTATGTCCCATTACCCTCCAACATATACACAAAGATATGGATTTTCTCCATGAAAATCCACCATGTGTAGATCATTTTCAAGGGGAAACCCATGGATTTCCATGATGTATCATGATGTCCCACCAAAAATGCTGTCGTCAACTGGGATTTGGACAACCTTCCACCTCGGCGTGTGACCCGCTGGTCATTGGGGGCACGGGACGGGAGTTGGGATCCTTGCTATCAGTGAGTTGTGTTTGTGGGTGTTATTTTCAATCTAGGAACTAATCTATGTGAGCCGTTGTCCGTTGTCTTGTCTTCGCCTTGCTCAAAAAAAAAGGGTAGCGCTTTGGTCGGTTCTCTATCGCCTATCGCTACATCGGTGAAGACGGAGGAATAAACTGTGCAAGGAAAAGGACAGGAAAGGAAAATGAAAAGAAGAGGACAGGAAAAGAAACAGAAGAGGAAAGGAAGACCGGAAAAGAAGAGACGAAATGAAAAAGAGGAAAGGAAGAGAGGAAGCAGCGTCTCTCATTCCGGATGAGGAAAGGAAGAGGAAAGGAAGAGGGAAGGAAGAGGGAAGGAGGAAAGGGCCTTGAGGCTGGTTCTTGAACAGTGGATATCGCTAAGGTATCGCTCGGGGTACCGCTAATTTCGACTCTCGCGTGTCTGTCTGCAACCTTGTAGAAAACAGCTTCAGATGCGGACATCTGCCGGAGTTTTGACTTCATGTGAGTTTATACAAAAGAGATCATCCAAGCACCCGGCAAACAGAGAGATCTCCATCATCATGAAAGGAATGGTGCGACTATTTGAATCATTGGCCCAAGAAACATGTGGGGTGGTATATTTCATGTGGTCAGGTAAAATATTTCTCAGACTCTTTGTAACCCTATACCCCGCAACAAAACTATTCCAGGATTACAAGGGGGGATGATAGCCATCAGTTGGTCCCTTCGCCAGCCCCCACAACGCCATGCCATTACACGTTGGCGAAGCCGAAGCCCTTCTCAGTGTTCCAAGCCTGACATGGCGGGCTCAAAAAAAGGCTAGAGAAAAGCGATGACCCTTCAGAAAACTAACATAACTATGAAAAATGGATGAAAATTGCCCATTTAGAGATTATTATAGATATATTATAGATATATTATACCACCTAAATGGTGATTTTCCAGTTCGCTATGTTCGTTTACCAGAGGGTACCACTTGTTTTTTCTTGTTGCCATCTACCCCACCAAGGCTGCCACAGTGCAAACTTAGTTGGGACCATGTAGGGGGTGATTAATATTGGGGAAATGGAGCTACTTTTTTTAATGCATAATAATATATATAATATACAAGTGCGTAATGATTCCTCGCCTTTGAAGCATTAAACAGAACCGCACCATCCATGACCAAGACTGTGTCAGGAGTTTTGCAATTCGAACTAGTGTGACTAGTTGATCTAAATTCATCTGGTGTGGCAAAGCCAATGGTAAACCATCCCCTCCCCGTAAAATGGATTCTTAGACACCCTCTAAAAAGTGGAGGTTTCAGGCATTGGGTGAATCGCACCTCGCCTTGACCACCCCTTGGTGACGCACTCCGGAGGGCAAGACTGCGCCTGATAGGAGCTGACTGGACCAATGTTCAACCAACACCCAGGAGTTACTAAAATCTGTATGTTCTATGATTCTATGAATTTTGAGTGCATTCAGTGTTGCATTCATTTTCAGTACACTCGAAAGTGACTGGATTTTCCCAAACACGGATCCGGTTGATAACATGTCTCTTGTTGCTTGTAAACCATCTCTTGGGGATTACCTCAAAGACCTAAGCCTCCAGCAACATCAATGTATGAGTACTGCGTGCAGTATCTATATTGCAGAATCTTGAGAATCAGTTCTGTGTCGCTATGTGTCGCTGGAATTCTGCTGGAAGCTCCGGGTATCCCCGGAAACCAGCACCGGCCGCACCCCCACCTGGCACGTGTGTCACTGTGGCCGGCATGGTCACCCCCACTTGAGGAAGAGTGGTGGCCGCTTGCATCTGAGCCATCTGCGGCAGCTGCCCCATGGGTGCCACAGCCGGCAGGCCATAGCCCTCCATGCCCATCGGCGCCATGGCTTGTCCCATGGGCTGACCCGGCTGTGCCATGGCTTGTCCCATGGCTTGTCCCATGGGCTGGAATTGTGGTGCACCACCGCAACCACTGTCCATACCCATCATTCCTGGCACGGAACAGCATGTGGTGATGGAGCTCTGCGGCAAATAAAGTGCTACTTTCTCTGCCTTTCAGCAGTGTTCAGCAACATAGCTACTGACATGTCTTGTCATGTTCCTTTGGCCAACAGTTCCCATCAAAACCTTCTGGGTTGCGTTGGGGGCAGGAACTCATATGTGAAGCTGTTGGATGAATCAATTCAACATGATGTAGCCGGTTGTTTATCCCAAAGAAATGAGCGAACCATCATATTGAGGCGCATAACATCTCAAAAATCGGAAAACCAAAAAACATCATAGCCATACAATTCACCTAATCTAACCTTTAGAATTGTATAGTCATGGCCCTAGACAATGCCTTCACCCATGCAAGCCGTATGGGCCTCCACATCCGCCCAAGGGCTCGCGCGGCGCAGAGCCTGGCCACGCTCCGACCCGGGCAGGAGATCTTCAGCAAAAACGGACCCCCTGACACGGTTTGACCCATCAAAATCCATCGAAAAATCTCTGAAAACATATGGATTTCATCAAGAATAATATGGTGATTTACTTAGCCGACAAATATCGAGACTTGACTAGCCCAAAATGGGAATGTTCAGGGGTGTCAACAGCCAAAACCAGGATGGAAAATTATGTGATCAGCCATAAACTGACCAAAATATGGGTGAACAATGCAAGCCAATTGTACATGGAAGAAATCAATGATATTCTGATATTCTGCGATTCCTGGCCCTAGTTGCTACTGATCCAGTAGACCGAAGGAACATTCAGATCTTGTTCAATGCAAGTTGACTCCATACAATCAGTATATCTGTGAACATGACAGATAAGAAACAGTGTAGAAATGGCTCCCACCGCATTTGCAAAACTCACACACCGCAGTTTCCGCTAGATTCGGCTCCACACTTGGCTGTGGCGGCTGTGGCGGCATCAACCCTGCCTCCAACGACGTTTTTTGCTTGCATCTGGCCAGGTTTGTTTTTATTCCTTGCCGCTGGACATGGATGGCTGCAGACTGTACCGCAGGCTGATTGTACTAGGACTCTAACATGTGCAATAAACAGGAAGAGTAGATTGATAGATTTCAATCAGATAATGTAGGTATATCTAGGTACCATCATTTACCCCACGAAAGTAAATAGCATATATTTCGACATATTTCAACACATTCTGCTATCAAATCCGAGAATGAGCACTTTGCAATAGGTTCCGGATATAACACAACAAATCACATCTTAGGAACGCTGATGTTCAGGCTCCAAGGCGCTGTTCCATGTCGAAGCTCAAGAGGTCTCCGCGGGTTGGCTGCTTATCTCCCAAGCAATCCTGGTTTCCAGGTGTTTTTTGTGTTTCCAGGTGGAACTTCACCATATACCATAGGATTTTCCATTTTTCGTTTCCCCATCCCAAAGATGGTGACAAAGTCGGTTAAACCACTGAAAACATGAAGAGTGTTTTGATGTATTTTGGAAATCGAACAGCACAAACAATTTTGCAGGGGTACTTATTTGTATTTGGGTGTCAAGCCAAAAAGGACTGGACCCTGAAGATGACAAGTCATATAAGTCATCAAATATCAAACATAAAACATCCCGTCCAACCTTCTCAGCAGCATCCACACTCTTGGAGGTGAACCCCCACGATTGGATAGTCGAAAAAACAGCCCATGTTCAGCATCAATTATGAATCTTAAAGTATCTTCAAGAGTGAACATCATCCAAGACCATTCCTTTTTTTTTCAAAGAGTGAGTTCCCCAGGTCCCTCCATGGGCCCATTGATGGCCCATGGGTCACCAGCCACCAGCCTTGATATGGACAAAGATGTCGGTGCCGCCAAAGTCGATGAAGCCCCAGCCTTTGGCACCTCGACTGAAGAAATCCCTGGGGATGATCAGGTTGGACTGGGACGACTGGGGGATTTAGCTCAAATATCATGGGGATATCATGGGAATTGGGATATCATCAGGATAGCATCATGGGGGTTAGGACATTTATCATGGGGATGGATGATATTTCATGGGAATAATGGTGGTTATAACCATCATTTTAATGGGATATGATGGGATACAATCAACAATATCCACGGGAAATATCATGGGGACATTGGCTGGAAAATCCACCAGTTCATTCGATGATTTTCCCAGCTCGAAATCTCCATTTACTGCCATGGTTTTTCAATCCCCATGTTTTTCAATACCGGAGGGTACATATATTCATATGGGATGGGATTGTTATACTTAAACCAAGTCATGTATATTGTATTGTCCCTATTCATAAAAGGAGGGGACGTATCCTTTTTTTTTGATAGGGAGTAATATGTGTTACCGATGTAATGATAGCTAACCTGTACCCATGCAATAAATACTACCAATATTGCATCAAAATATCCCTGCATAGGTAACGAACATATCCCATTTTAAGGAACAATAATCATATGAGCCGTTGTCAAAACTCATTGTCTTCGCTAAGTTCCCGAAAAAAGGGTATCGCTTTTGGGGGCGTCCTATCGCTATCCATGGTTTTGTAAAAAAAAAAAAGGAAAAGGAAGGAAAAGGAAAGGGAAAGGAAACGGAAAGGAAAAGAAAAGGGAAACGGAAAGGAAAAGAAAAGGAAAGGGAAAGGAAAAGGAAAGGAACAGGAAAGGCAAACGCAAAAGAAAAGGAACAGGAAAGGAAAAGAAAAGGAACAGGAAAAGGAAAGGAACAGGAAAGGCAAAGGCAAGGGAACAGGAACAGGAAAGGAAAAGACAAGGAAAAGGAAAGGGAAAGGAAAAGGAGAAGGAAAAGAAAAGGAAAGGGAAAGGGAACGGGAAAGGGTCTATTTGTGGTCTGGGACTAAATTTTGAACAAATGAGTATGGCTAAGGTATCGCTAGGGGTATCGCTAATTTCGCCCCTTGCAAGTACGCAACTTTATGCAAGACAACTTGAGATGAGGACATTATGCACAATTATAGGTATCGCTTTTTTTGCGGGGCCTATCGCTACACAGTGTTTGGAGCACTTTCCAGGCACAAGAGAACTCTCCTTTACAAAAGTAGTATACCAGAGTTTTGACCGTACTTCATATATTACAATCATATTATATATACATACTTATTCCCCATCTATTTAGCTTCTGGGATCACAGGAGCAGGGGTAGGTCATGGCCACGACCAAGAATGGTTAAACATGTGGGTAGAACAACGGATTGATCACTATGTAAATCGACCTCAAGCATGAAAAACACGCGTAAATTTGAAGAATTGGGGTACTGCAACTACAACGATCACCATCATAACGGCAACTTTGGCTGTCTATGAACCAAAACAAATAGGGTGTTGTCTAGCAAAATAGGTTTAAAAAAATAATATCTAATTTGTTGGGCCATTGCTTGGTGAATTCTTTGGAGTTGCCTTGTGATACCCTTTGACATCAATTAGGAATTAGGATGTTTATATAAAATCCTCCTGACCATTAGCTGGGTCCCTGGGTGGGGTCGACATGGTCCATTTTGTAGCGAGCCAGCCTTTTTGTCTACAAAATGGCTTTGGGACCACTTCTCCAGCCTGCAAAATGGTATGGCCATAGACCCTGGGCACTTCATGGCCTACAAAATGGTAGTGCCTGTCAACTGTCTTAGACCTTGGTCTCCACAACCAGATTGAAATGTTCATCCAAAAACGATCAAACATGTGCATTTATGCTTGTAAAGAAATTGTAAGAAAAAACGGGGCCATTTTGTAGAGCTTCCACCTCGCCAGGAACACAGCTCAAACTGCCCTTTTCCCGCTGCCATTTTGTAGAGCAAAACCCTGTCAATCGTCCCTTTTTGGACGGGGCTGGAAGTTGCTTCATGCAACTTCTGCAAACAATCAAACAGACAAAGTAGACATCCTCTTGCAAACAGTGTGCTGGCAGTTTTTTTGTAACTGAAAAGTTCGCGGTGTCATCCCCAACGACGCCCAAGACCGCAATGCACTGAGCCAAGAGCACCAAGTGCGTGAGGGCGAACATTGCTGTCAGGTGGCTTTGATAGGAGTCCGGGCAAACTCAAGTTTCTCTGAGCCAACCGTGGCAACCATAGTCTGGCGCATCACAAAACACAAACATATTAATATACTATACTTACAAAACGGTAAATGTCTTGGAACACTTGGCTCTCTATAGAATGGCTACCTAGTTTTTTCTCGTCAATGGCTAAGTGGCAATATCTTTAAAACACAAAACGTACCCTGAACAAACCTCTACAAAATGTCTCTTACAGAATGGCTGGGTTTGGTGCCCATAAGTCATGGTGCCTTCAAAAAGAAAGACAAACCAGCCAAAACCCACTAATTACATCTAATTACTGCAAAATGGCAACTCTGACCTCATTTTTCAAACTCATTTGCCACAGAATGGTCACTTTATGGCAGATCAACCTATACCATTCTGTGGTGCAAATGGCGACGGGGTTAATATCGGGACCTATCAGAACCTCATTGTGGTAAACACACTAGATCTGAACACAGAGGTGGCAAGACTTCCCATTTCAACATGATTATCATGATGGTTTTGGGGGGCATCAATTTTGATCCAAAAGATCCGGAGGCGGAAAAATCGCCACTTCCCGACATCTTTTTCTCGTCAGTCCAGCAACCATTAAAGGACTTGCATACGCCCTGCACCGACATCAGCCTCACCTCAGGAGTCCAGTTGAACTCAGTGGGCTCAGCGGGAGAAAACAGCGAAGTGGGTCTGAGAGGATAAATGGGATGATCATGGGATGATCAGGATAATCATGGGATAATAGTGGGATAATAATAGGATAATAGGATAATAATGGGATAATAATGCTTGCGGGATTCGCCTTGCAACACTAAGACTTTAGATGACTTTAGTAAAGGGTCACCACGAGTTGCGACATGTTGCGATGGTATTTGGCTTGCCGCTAGACTGTTGTGCGACTCCCTCTGTCCCAACATGGCAAAAACCTGGACTGCAGCTAGCACCTAGTCAAGGTCAACATGTCACAGACCCACATCCACGGGCTAGTGATTCTGGGGGCATTACCGTAACCATTACCATTCATTTTTGAATATGACGTCCAAGTGGGACAGCGTCACGTCCCAGGTTGCGACCAAGGATCAAAGATGAAACGCGTAAAAAGTGGGTTTCCGATCCACAAAGGAATCTGATTGTGAACCTGTGAGCATCTTCTACTAGCTTCCCAACATGCTGCAACCAATGTCTAAAAAACGCACATGCTGGGCTGATACGCTGATGCAGGGGGCCCTATTGATTCAGCTGGTGCTGAATGGAATGGTTTTGAAACCTGAAGCTCTGAGAAAACTTACAACATCCTACAACTCACTTCCGGCTTCTGCGGCTTCGAAAACAGCCCCGTCACTCGAGCCACCAAAAACACGCGGCAGTCACAGAAGACATGGATGACCTTCAAAACACTGGATTCACGGATGTAGATGCAACATTATACAGCATCATGCAAGGCCCTTTATCAAAACATGGCAACTATTCTGGACGCTACAAGGCAAAAACAAACCTATGCCTTCGCAAATCACCTAGAATCAATCTGAAACAACTCCACAAAAATACGTGCATGCATGCACCATGCACATATGCCTACATGTACCATCGTCCGTACAATCAACATGCACGTATACACATTTACAGCCAGCCACACTTCATCCATGTACAATGCACCATGTACAAACGTTGGAAAGAATTCTATGCTGTCAAATCATCACATTTTGTTGGTTAAACTCCGATTGAATCCCCCATCAAATCGCTTCAATCCCTGCGATTTAGTTACGGCAAAATCTCCATTTGGGGCGTTTTCTGAATCCAAATTGTGGCTGAAGTCCTGTATTTGGCAACATCTTCAATTGTTTGGCTTCCATTTTGACCATTTGATACAGCAGTTCCAAGGCAACACCAGCTGTGCCCCAAAACAGGGCCCTGCCTCTACTTCTGGGGCCTTGGCCCAAGCAACCAGCTGCCGAGCAACCAAAGCACTCACCTGCTGCTGCGGACCGGAGAGTCCAGCACCATGTAGGAATCATCATGTTTGACCATATATTAATATATATGGGTATGGATCAATACCGATTAATACCATTTTTAGTGGGATGAACATCCATAAATCCCAGCTATTTTGATGTTCACTAGGGGTCCTACTAGGGGTACCAGGTTTTGACACACTGCCATATATATATAATTATATATATTAATATATACCATCTGGTTAACATAGCCATGGAAAATCCCTAAAATTAATGGAGGTTTCTAGCTGGGAAAATCATCTATAAATGGGCCATTTTCCATGGCTATGTTAAATAATTAATATATAATTACAATATGTATATATATATATATACATTTAAATATACGGACTTTTAAATATACGAACTCATATTTCATACTACCTCCGGGGCCTCACGGTCTGGCCCGCCCTCCACATATTTAAATGTCGTTACCGTATATAGCTATGGCAGCTATGCTATGGATGACCCATTATTCATCATTATTCACTCATTTAGTAATTTAGTACTCATAGAGAACTGCTCACAACCATTGGGAGACTGGAATTTCGTGGCTCGAACCGACTCCCCATGCCAACTGTTGGGAATATGGATATCCTTACAGTAGCTCCCTCGTTCACCACTGGATAGCGATGGACGTTTATCAGCAACAACAGGTGCTTAACCAAATTAACCAATAATGCGAAACATCTTTTCACAACCAAAAGAGCATTGGACAATGGCAACTTTGAAGTTGGAAGCAGAACAATGTCACTTTGAATGGCCCGGCAGGTGTACAGCCATGTTTGTTTTCGCACTGATTTGGTGAATGCATGACAATGCATGTGCTTATTTGACCATGGAATCAAAGTTGCCGTCACAAAATGCGTGTGTGTGTGTGTGTTGCATAATTGTGTGACAATAACGCTATTCCCATCCCTCTAATATTAAACACTCCTTAAATGGCCCCAAATTATTTGTAAATTCCCTACTAAACCATCGTATATTCGGCGGAAGGGGTTAGTTGACACGCTGGCCAGTTCTCAACTTCGCCTGTCCACATTCGAACTTATCCCCTGCCAATCCCTTGCCGGTGGTGACTTTGAACTGCCAGATATGCGGTGTTTGGATATGACTTAACAATGTTGCATCAATAGACCTACAAAATTGCTGAATTTCTGTCCTGTTTTGGACTAGACCATCAATCTTGCAGGGACATTTAGAATTTACAGCCATAGCCCAAAAATGTTGGATTCATTCACCTATAATCAGCCATACCCCACAAAAAAATGGATGAGTTCAGCAAGAAAAGCCGAATTTCATCCCCATCCCCATAGGCTGCCAGGAAGCCGCATTCACCTCGCAGGTGAGCACTTTGCCTCCACCTCCAAGTCTCCTGTAGCCGTGGCATATGCAACAGCTCATAGGGTTTTACAATGGACAATGTTCATCTATGTTCATCTAAGATATTCAAAAAACTAGACGACGGATGGCCCGAGAGCGTAGACGAGCAAAGTCTTCTGTTGCTAGTATGGAGACACTAAATTACAAGACAATATATTGAAGATGTATTATAGGCAGACGAGAAGAGTAGT
>Ga0126342_10002916_pt1 | contig 27537 bp, 16 predicted proteins | sample Cyp1metagenome_FD_92528 | JGI IMG/M metagenome (GOLD analysis project Ga0126342, IMG submission 92528) | Coral microbial communities from Lord Howe Island, Old Settlement Bay, Australia - Cyphastrea 1 metagenome | ecosystem: Host-associated > Invertebrates > Cnidaria > Coral ... | reverse complement strand
TTTGACTAACTCTTTCCCTGATGAACTCTTTCCCTAACTAACTCTTTCCCTCACTAACTCTTTCTTTGACTAACTCTTTCCCTGATGAACTCTTTCCCTAACTAACTCTTTCCCTGACTAACTTTTTCTTTGACTAACTCTTTCCCTGATGAACTCTTTCCCTAACTAACCTTTCCCTGACTAACTCTTTCTTTGACTAACTCTTTCCCTGATGAACTCTTTCCCTAACTGACCTTTCCCTGACTAACTCTTTCTTTGACTAACTCTTTCCCTGACATTCTAAAGGTCCGTAACACGGAAGTTTCTCCCCCTAAACTTCCTTTGATAATCTATAATTATCAACACCCTGGTGATGGTGGATAGGCTTCAAAAACAATGTAGATACAAATTGTAGATGGGTTATCTCGTGTAAAAGTAGGCTATAACTGGCTATAACTGGCTGAATATGTGCTGATGCAGGACAGCAGTGATCACACGCCAGATTTGGTCAATCATGGAAATTAACAAACAAATATATATCGGGGTAGATTGACTGAAACCCCACCATCCATTTTTCAATCATAGCGACCACTCCTGCGCGGTGCTCATCATGACATGGAGCCAGTGATGGGGATGATGGCCCGGTCTCTCGAAAAGGTTACCACTTAAGATGCCAGGCAAAGTCCTTAAAGTGGCAATGACTTCGTAGAACTGGCACATCCTTCAGACCTTGATTATTAATTGATCAAGATAAGCGAAGCATCTGAAGAAAAAATACTCTACTTAGACCCTCCAAGTACTCATGAAAATAGGTAGAAAACAACACGATAAGGTACATTCCCCAGTTGCCCTAGCTGCTTGGAGGGTCGCATCAACATTGAAAATTCGTCCGAAGGTCGAGTCCGCTATGTACAGCTAAAAGCCAACATCCATTGAGGATATGTTTTGTTTACCCTCTGGTTATGACTAACATAGCCATGGAACATGGTCCATTTATAGATAACTTTCCCAGCTATAAACATCCATTTATTTTGGGGATTTTCCATGGCTATGTGAAATAACCAAATGATACTCTTCGAAAAAGTCAAATTTATATTCTATAAAAAAGGAAATTAACATAGATATGGCATCCATATAGTATGTAGAGGTAATTTCCATTCATTTCCAAGAGAGAAAAAACTAATGTAAACCCAATAATAAAGCTTTCCTAAATTCTAGAAACCATCCCCAAATAGATCCAAAATGTTAGTTGTTTGATGTTGTTTGTGGCATTGGCTTTGCCACAAACAACATATTTCCCAGACTAAACAATTGCCATTCATTTCCGAGGGAAAACATGAAAGAAACACATCGACTTTCCAATGTCCCATCGGAAAACTACTGTATTTTCCGACTTTCAGCATGGATTTTCCAATGTCCCATAGGAAAGACCTACAGCATTCTCATCGATAAATTCCCATCGAAAAATTCCCCGTCCTTCTTGGTCAGGAAAGGCAGCAAGGCTTCGTAGAGCAAAGCTGGATGCGGTTCATCCAGCGCTAAACCTGGCCGAGATCTACAAAGACCGATGTAGAAAAAACCATGTGGAAAAGCCATGAAACCCAAGGAACATCATCAACAAATGGTGTTTTCTTGTTTTTTCCCCACACCTCTGTTAGTTTGCAGTAGGGTATTTGATGAAACCGTTGATATCAGTAAGTTCTCTGCCTAAGTGTGTTTAGCATGGTACAAAACTTTACAAGGATAGCAAAGGTAGGAACAGAAATCAGATTTCATTGTCTCCCATCTCCACAAGAAATGTTTGTTTGAATCTTGGTGGTTTGCTCAGCTCTCTTTGATGGGTGCCAATGACATAATGTCACTTGAGACGATCATCTCTGTCATTCTGATCTTCAAATGGGTGGCTTTATATTTTAAACAAATGGCTGGCAAAGGTACCACAAATCCTGTTTTTGTTCCTTACTTGTGTGCTTGTTCAGTGTCAACAATTCTGCTTCGGATTGTTTTTCTGAATGATTCATGGGAATCTAACATTGTCAAATCGATTTCTCAGCCCATAATAAGTAGCCATGCAGTGTTTGACGAAGCCATGTGAGAAAAAACAACTACCTCAAGGGACCACATGAACACACATTTACGCAAGTGTAAATGATAGTAATCAATGATACATTATCGGGATTTATATGTTTTACTAATGTATAATTTAGCCGCAAACATCTGCATTCCATTTCAAGCGCTCCAGCCATATTGCCAGGTGATTTTTGACACTTGGCTTTCGATGGTCTTCATGTCAGCCATGTGATACATCACCTGAAAAGAAGTGTCCTTCTGGTGTCCATTTCCGCCTCAGTTTCAATGATTCTTCGAACTTTTGGCATCAAATACCACACTGGTTGGTGGTTTTAACCATCTTGAAAAATATTAGTCAATGGGTAAGGATTATCCCATATATGAAATGGAAAATAAAAGTCATGTTCCCAACCACCAACCAGCACACCTTACAACCATGGGGTGCCCCATAAATGGTGCCCCATGGTGCCCCATGGTGCCACTACATAATGTGGTAACTCCCATGCCATAGACCATCCCCAAATGGGTAAACCGGTTACCACAGGACCCACATTTGTGTATCCCACCAGTGTAAACCTCGGTCCGGCTCACTGAATCATTATTCTTGGGTTAAAATTTGTGATGGTTAAAATCCAATCCATAAAAAAATCCCACAAGTTTATGGATTGGTTTATGGATTGGATTTTAACAAAATACCACATAATCCCACACATAATCCAATCCATAAGTTAATAATCAATATTGGTTTATTTATGTTTTTTTCTTCAACAGCCATTTTCTGCACCCGCATGGAAAATTCCTCGCCTGTCACCAAGGGCCGCAACATGAAGAGCCAAAAGACCGTACTGGACAAACGACCTCATGGTGTCACCGTGATGTTTTCCCATGTACCGGGGGATACATGGCAAACCAATGGTGGCTATCAATGGATTGGTTACCAATCCATGGAGGATATCATCATATCATGGATATCAAGTTGCCAAAAAAAAAACGAAATAGTAAACAAAACAAAGCTATAGTTATCATAGAAACCATAGTTTCACATTGGTTTCTATCACCATCATTCACAATAAATAGAAACCAACCATAGTGATCCATACCAACGGTCCCACGTTGGTCAAGTCCGTCAGCTTGGTCCTTTCTTTTAAGGGTGATCGTCCCTCCAAAAAAACAGGTGCTGAATTCCATCGATAATTTACCAAGATATACCCCATAAATCACCCAGTTATGCCAGTTAAACTCCAGTTATGTAGGTAAATAACGGTAGATATACTACTATACAAGTCTATACATGGACCATTTGGACCATGTGGGTATGAGTATTGAGACTATCTAAGATTGACATTCAACTTGTTGCAATGAATAGCTGCAGGCTGCGAGAAAGTAGAAATGTCAAGAGATGTCCCATTGGGACCTTGCTGCCAAACAAATACAATCGACTGATTCAGGGTCTGAAGTGCCCAACAGCCAGGCACTCATGGCCGTATCACATACGGCAAATTTCACCACACATTTCAAGAGGAACTGCTGATCAAAGGTGTCAACAAAGGAACGAGCTAGCCTCCGTTTCTGGATCTTCATTGAAGTGTCAATAAAATCCCGTCCCCCGAAAAAACTTCAATCCAATCTGGCTGAATTCCAACAAATCAATAGCCTGAAAATAGCTAATACAGCCATTTGTGGATGATTCCCGGATTCCTAACCATCATCCCAGGTCGCAGTGAGGTCATTGTAATTGATCCAAAGATTCAGGCCACCATCATGACATAATATCTTTGGGTCATTCAAACCATATTACACCAGCATTATAGAATTATATATATACTGGTTGGTGGTATACCTACCCCTCCGAAAAATATTAGTCAAATTGGATTAGTGTTCCCAATATATGGGGAAATAAAAGTCATGTTCCAAACCACCAACCAGATCACCATCATATTCCCATTGTTGTTGGTCTATAGCCTATGAAAACCACGATAAAAACCATCACTATTAACCACCATATCCCAACTTGTATCATTCAATTATATATATATATATATATCAGTTCATGGATTTCCTATAATAAACCATGGATTTCCCATAATAAACCAGTGTATATATATATATATCCACCTGAAATCCCCTGATTTTTCAGCAGGTCTTCTGGGATCCCGTCTCCAGGGGATGGATGAACACGTCACCTGACAGCGATACCGGTCACTAACGGGTCACTTTCAAGGGCAGTGATTTCAGGTGTGTGTATAATACATAAATTATATATGTGTTAAATATCTAATTTATATATATATAATAATATAATATATATATATATATGAATAACTCTAAAATTCAATTAGGGCATGTTTTTGAGGGATTTCACACATCAAATTGCAATTGGTACCTTGCTCATGGTAGAATGTTCATTTGGCCGTATCCCCACACACGGTGAATAGGATAAATTATGTTCAAATCATTATTGTTGACTTAAATTATATCTCGAATTCCAACTTTGCTGATTTTGATCACTATAAACCCCCATGTTTGCCGCTTTAAACCATCAAAAACCCTGACCTATGTTAACTTTATCACCATAAATCCCAACATCTTTTGATCAAAATGATCTTAACCCAATGCTGTGTCAATTTAAATCACTTAATCACCAAACGCCCCAATTTGAGATAAGTTCAATCACCTAAATTCTTTTTGAAATGTAATTCTGAATATTATCCATTTAGATGTAAGTTGAACTGTTTTGAAATAGGTTTAGATAATCCTCAACTAGATCTTCAAATTTTAGTTGGATCATGTTGGATACTTTGTGGATCACCTTCCAAGCTCGCCGGCAGCGGCGTCGGCACTTTCCTGTGTGCCCGGGCCGGAGAAATCTGCCGCCAAGGTCGGGTGGCACAATCGCTGAGCTGCTGTGGGTGGTATTCAGAACCACTGCCTGGTGGTTTTTTTTGCGGAAAGGGTGTGAAAATGATGTGAAATCATGGGGTGAAATTTTGAATTCAAGATTCATTGATTTACTTATTGGTATATTGTTATATTAACTATGAATGAAATGGATTTGGATTTGGATTTAATATACCAATAGTAAATTCATACGTAAACGGAATTAGCGATACAGAAAATGATAAGGCACGAAACCAAACAATGGATTTAGCGACATCTTTTGAACAAAATGTTGGGATCAACCGCTCTGAATTTTCATGAGAATAATGGGGATTGATGGTAGGAACGCCTTATGAAATGGGAATTCACTGTGTGGTTCTCGAACCTGGCAAACGCCCACCACCACCTACTCAATACATTGTTTCAAATATTTGAAATCCACTATTTTAAGTGGCTTCTGTATGTATACATATGTAAATAAAAAACATCTGATCATCATATCTGGTTGGTGGTTTTAACCATCTTGAAAAATCATAGACTTCGTCAATGGGGTTGGGATGACATCCCATATATGAAATGGAACATAAAATTCATGTTTGAAATTACCAACCAGATATGATCTTCCATTGGCGGGTAAAAACCAAGATTTTTGGCACTATTTCTGACGGAATCCAGGAATCCACGGAATCCGCCAGCATTCTCTGGGTGAACATCCAGCCACTAAAATCCACCGTGTCTCGCATATTTTTGGTTATTCTTAAGCAACACATGTGGGATCCTCCATGTTTTGCTGGTGAAACGGTAATCAGAATTTCTGGTTGGCGATTAATCGCTGTGATGAAATCACAATGTTCCTTCGTTCAATTTTTTTGGTTGGTGGTCGACCTACCCCTCTGAAAAATATGAAAGTCAGTTGGGATTGTTCTTCCCAATATGTGGAAAAATAATCCACATGTTCCAAACCACCAACCAGTTTTTGATGGTTCGATCTCAGTATCTCACTATCTCTCAAGAACTCCCTTGGTTCCACTCGCTAAATCACTCCATGTTTGCCGCATTTTTGAAGCACCATCCCCAGCCCTACAAGCGGGATGCCCCTCCAGTCATGAGTTGGTTAAACAAAAAAACATCGAGTTCGATATCTCTACTATAAACCATAGTCATGTGGCTAACAATGCCATCAACCATCCCCCAATCACCACAAAAACCGTGGTATGGTTACCATTCCCAGTCATGGTAAGTAAAAATGGCATTCAGTTTACCTACAATATTCCAATTATATATATATTTGTATATTAACCATCATTAACCCTTATTAACCTCCATTAGTTCACCTCGTTCCCAACCAACTTGGCTCAAATGCGAGCTCCGCACCGCTCCGCTGCTCCGTTCCGCACCTGCCAGGTTCACCAGCGCCAACGTCCCGTAGTCACCTCGGCGCCTCAGCACCACCAGCACCGCGTGCCGCGAAGACACCGACGTGGACCAGGCCAAAGGGAGCAGGGCGCAGGCGCCGGATTTCAACCTGGGAACGTTACGGGTGGGAACCACGGCCGTATGGTGAATGGAAAATGGCATGTTAAATGGAAACACATAAAAAAAATGATGGTATATGTTTTATAATTTTTAAAAATTAATCTAGTATGAATTGATTTACAATGATGATACATGTGAATGGAAAATGATATATTCCCAATATTGGGTGATTAATCACTGGAGAATATCGGGATAATCATCACTGCAGTTATGTTTCAACTAACAGTTATAAATGATTCTAAATGGATATTTTTTTCCGATAAATCATGTTATAACTGTTAAAACAAAAACATTAACTGTAAAAAACACATTAAAACAATCAAGAAACCATGAAAAACATGAACAAAAACAATGATTTTCATTTAAACAAACTCAAACAAACTGTTAGTTGGGCCATAACTGGTTCATGGGATGACAAAGCCAGGGATCATGGGATAATCCATTCAACATTACGTTAGAAGTTGGTTTTCATGATATTAATATGTTATTCGAATATCATGAATATATCATGAACATCATATAATGATATACATGTCAGGAATATGTTAATGATATAATGAAATATCATGATATACTAAAAATCACATATATATATAATAATAATAATAATAATAAGATAAATGTATATATATATAAGGAATATGTTAATGATATTATCATATATCATAAACACACCCTAAATATATCATGAAAACATAGTCCAAATTCCCGTGAAAATATCAAAAAGAATGTCTGTAAATCCCATTTATGAAAATGGTATTTATTTTTCAAAATGTCGTATGAATGGGCTATTTAAGTAGGCCATATTCATGGAATATTTCGACAGAAAATATGAATTGTTTTGTTCATTGGCAATTAATAATAACATTGGGAAAAAACTAATAAATAAGGGCTGGAAAGAGTATTGAATAGTTAGTAGTATTAATAATGGGCTACTGTACATAAAATGGGACATTTTAGATGGTAACATCATCAATGTAGTGGAACATTCAGCTGCGGTCCAGGAGGAACATGGCACAGGTTGAGGCGGAACTCAGAGATCGCGTGTGGGTACTTGGCGCAATAAATTCCATCACCAGTCCACGTCTGCCACATCGTAGACATCGTAGACAAGGGTCTCGATTCGGGTGTGCTGGCGCCCGATGAAGTCCAACACTTGCCTGAGAGCAAGCTGATGATCAGCTGGTTGGTGGTTTCAACCCCTCTGAAAAATATTATATAGTCAGTTGGGGTTTCTATTCCCAATATATGGAAAAAACATATACCAAATGTTCCAAACCACCAACCAGCCAGGGATGTTTCCCTGGATTGTTCCTCTGTCGTGCCGGCCGGCCTCACATTAGAGCGGCTCATCCCACCCAATCCATGAACGACGGAGAAGAGGGATTGGTGTAACAACAATGGTATGTTAATATTGGGATTCTAATGGGATTATCATGGGAATATGTCACGGGATATGGTGTTATATATGGAATATAAGGAAATTACGATAGATAGCTGAGTTGGTGGTTTTAACCATCTTGAAAAATATTAGTCAATGGGAAGGATTATCCCATGTATTATGGAAAATAAAACATGTTCGAAACCACCAACCAGTTAATATTGGGAAAGCATAATCGTATATCGATAATGATACAGTACAATTAACTAATAATGGCATATTAACAATTGGTGTTTAATTCAAATCCAAACAGGCCATGTTGGATAATGGGATTGTTAATCGGAAGGCAACATAAATGGGATATATCATGTCACTTATTAAACGGCAAACGATGACCGTATATTAAAATTGGGAATGATAATTTACGGGATACAAAAAAGGGAAACACATCAACAATGGGAACTAGGAAATGGAACAAGCATGATGTTATATCAAAATGATGATACAACGCTATATTAGTCGTCGTAGCTGTATATATATATATATTATTATATATAGACACATAAATGTAGATAGATCGATCGATAGATAGATAGATAGATCGTTAGATAGATAGATAGATGGATAGATAGATAGATAGATAGATAGACCTATATATAGATATACAACTCAATAATGGTAAATCAATTAAATTGGAAATATTTAATGTAATGAGACATAAATGGAACATATAATAGACTTGTTTTTCCCACAAGTATAAAAAACATGGGAAAGCAAAACTGTATATCAATAATGGTTTCACGGGATATTAACAATAGTAGTTGTATATATTTAAAAAGTCCAAGCAGTGTGGGCAACCCAATGCCATAAACAACTGCCATTTGGGGATAGTGTGCACACCACCAATCAACATGGTGATGACTTGGGGATGGTTTTTGGCATTGGGTTTGCCACATTAAGCCGTGGTAATAATGGGGTCATGGATATTTAGGATATGAAAATGAATGGGACATATAGTATAATTGACCGCCCCACAGTTATATGAATTCAAATGGAAAATATGAGTGATATTCTTACTCTACTTGGATATAAATGGGATAACGATACCCATGGGATAGTCAACTGATCATGAACAACATTTTGTTGCTCCACTCACAGAAATCAACGTAGGCCATATCCTAACTTAATCATGAACAACAATTTGCCAATGGGCTAATGGGCTGATATGGGATATTAATTGGATATTCATGATATGTTCAATTGATTCAATGGTCACATCAGAAACCTAAATTGGAGGTACCTACCAAATATAAGGCCTATGTAAGGGCTATGTAATAAGGGAATATCCCCACAAAATATGGCCGTATATGGTACTAACTTACCTCCATTTTAGGATCCTGCAATTCCCATTGATTCAATTGACAATGGGAAATATCCACCGGGTATTGGTAGGACAGCGGGAACTTGACCATGACAATGCGTAGTTTTACCATGCAACATGGAACTTTGATAATGGGTTGTTGATGGCATGATTCTCCTATCTTATGGGATAGTGAATTGGAAAAGGGTGATTTAATATTATACAATCCAATATTGGAAATTGATATGCATATATATATATATTATAATCGGAAATGAATGGCAGGGATTGTGCCTTTCGTGGCATGGAGGACACAAGTTGTTTCTTGTCAAACTTGGTTGTTTTTCATGAGAAGCCCAATAGTTTGATATAGTTTGGTGATATCCCAGTTCAAAGAAACAGCCAAATGCCTAATTTCAGTGACCAACTGGTTACAGGAGGTCACATGTATGACTGGTAAACGTAGGGCCACCATTATATTAACCAGTTACAGTTGTGGCCCTTTACCGGCTATAATTATAAGTGCTAAGTCACCCCATTTATGGAATGTATAATCGCATAGAAATCAAGAAATCACCAGGTATAGTCACTTATATGTAACCAAAACTGCAACTGGTAAATACACATTTCTGGTCATAGTTACTTATTATACAATACAAAAAGCTGGTAAATGCAATAACTGTAACTGGTAAATCCAATACTATTAAAACCAGTACTCAAAACCAGTATTTAATGGTATGACTAATGATAACCAGTATTCAAACCATACTTAAAACCGGTACCATAGTATTTTGTTATAACCAGTACTTAAAACCCATATGGTAAGTACCATCACCAGTGACTTTCTCAGTGGGTTGATATGATGATCCAAGAAACGCCAGGAGCTGCCGATTCCAGCCCTGCAGCGTGGAATGCAGCAACTGTTCCTGGTGCCGAAGGAGGGTCGGTCGGTCGATGTCGGTCGCCCGTGACCTGGTTTTTTGTTTGTTGACATGGTGGTGTCATGAAAATAAAAGGATTTCAAGAAAATCGGAATTTAATGGATAAACATATTTAATGGAAAAGATCAAGAAAAACGGTAACTTAATGAACAACTGATTTAATGAAGACACTTGGGATTTAGCCACATTAAAAACACAGGGATTTTTACAGCTACACTAGGAGTATGAAGTGAAGGCCTTGTGTTGTGACATCGACGTTGTGGCAAGCGGCCCCTCTAGCTGTCTGCATCCCCAAGATGGGAAGAAAGAATTTTCAAGATACGAAATCCAATTTATTAAGACGTACATTTCTGGTTGGTGGTTTCAACCCCTCTGAAAAATATGAAAGTCAGTTGGGATGATTCTTCCCAATATATGGAAAAAAATGTTCCAAACCACCAACCAGATTTAAATGTACAGATGGAACTGGTGTTTCAATGTGTTTCATAGTCCCTCCGTTGTGATCTGGCCCGCCCTCCGCACATCTAAATGTCGTTGCAGTAAATTTTATACGGCAATATATGGGGATGGGTCAAAACCCTGGTGCCTAGTGAACCCCAAAATAGGTGGTAAATGGATGTTCATCCCACTAAAATGCATCTATAGGTATTGACCCATATGTGTGTGTCATATAACATGAATACATGTTATGCACAACATAAGATTTCAACTCTGCATCTGGTCCCTTCCCCAACATCCATCCGCTCCTGTTGTGCCGCGCGCGTCACTGCCAACAAGTCGCTGACCTGGCGTTTTTGGTACCCCAAAAACACATGGACTGCCATCAGTTTCTGATGGATTTTTGTTGTTGTTGAAATGGCTGGCAATGTCAGAGGGAAACTGTCTTTGTTCTGGTTTTTGTTTAATTTATTATCAGTTTCCCCCCTTGTAGTTTGCCATGAACTTTGGTACATTCCAACTTGGCAAATCATATATGGGATAGGAAAGCGAAAAGTAGGGAAACCAGTTGAATGATTGTATAGGTATCCAATTTTGGACAAAGCTGCTTGTTGGTGAATATTCGCAACTTTATCAAGACCAACTAGTTATTACGCCAAAACTGGTGAGAAGGTTGAGGTATCATTCATACGTAGTCAGAAGTCATAACACATACTTAAATACCAACAAACATCCGCGACTTCATTAGCCGCCAGTGCCTAAGCCACCTACAAAAATATGAGTCACTGGAAATCATCAAATGACTGGTTGGTCGTTTTAACCATCTTGAAAAATATTAGTCAATGGGAAGGATAATCCCATATATTTTGGAAAAACAAAAAATGTTCCAAACCACCAACCAGTTTCTTAGTTTGTTCTGTTTGTGTTTTATCCCAATGGAGATCACAAGCGACTTAGACAGAACGCGGTGGCGGCCGCAAATGCAGACCTGCCATGACATGCCATTGTAACACAGTCATCTATAAGAGTTAACTCAAGAACATGGGACGCCTACACGCAACGAACGAGGATTTAATCAATGACACGCGGGTAATTCCAACATGATCAAATAATCATTGGTAGACATGATCTATGAACAAAGGGATACATGAAGGGCACCTTTCCTCTGTTAACCAAATTCATCACTAATATATGCACGCAAGGCGGCAAACGTTCCTACTTGCCTATCTCTGATGATGATGATGATGATGACGATGACGATGATGATAATGATGATGATGATGATGATAATGTCTATCTGGCATTGGCTGGAGGTCACCAAAAAAACAGATCCAGCGAACAAATTTGTGCTGGACAGACTCCAACAAGACTTGATATGTTGGCATTGCAATCTATAAAAGTTGGTTTTGAGTTTTGTGTCCGATTTTGTTTGGACTCTGCACACTATGTTGACTACATCATCATGTTTATGTTTTGTTTGTTACCTAAGGTCCAAACGGTGGTAGCTTCTGGGCCCAAACCTCCCCGTTGGTGAAGCTGGATAGGAACGGGGCTTGTGAACTGATTGGGCCATGGAATTCCCACCTTCGCCTATCTCCTATGTTTGGGACATAGCAAAGTTGTATACCACCAAAAAGGATGTCTGCCCCTGTGACCGGTATCATACTGTGGAAATCTACGACAGGAAAGTCCGAACCATGTCAGAGCTTTTTGTGACAGTTTCTGGTCTGGTGAGAAAGGATGGCCCTTCTACCTGCGATGGATTTGGGGGCAAAAGTTTTTCGCCAAAGAGGTGCCCACATGACATTGATGACCGGGTGGTGGTTAAGATGACAAGTGATCAGTGGACCCACGTAGCTGCAAAGTCAAGTTACTTCATCGTCCTACATGCCCAAATGATTGATGGTTGTTTGGATACAACATGTGGTGGTGCAGGAATTCTTGCCTCATCTTGTGCTAGGGCGAAGTCCATGGATGAAGGTGTACTCACATCTTTCGAACTTTTCTCTGGAGGATTCAGCGGATGGACTCATGCGATCAGAAGGTTGCAGGAGTTAGGGTATGGTTTCTCTCACAGGATTTCATTGGATTTTGACTTGGATTGCTCAGAGATGTATTGCAAGTCACACGGCTTTAGGCATGTCATCGGCCCCCAGGACTTTGACTGGGGCAACAGTGCAATTCCTGAGAATCTTTTTGTCATTTCCGACATTTGTGAATATGGTTGGTGCCATCTCTTGCCAGACGAAAGTTATGACTTTGCCACTGCAAGTCCACCGTGCCCAGCATGGAGTCTGGCCACTGCCTGCCCTGGACTGCTTCGTCATGAAGGTAGACTTTCGTTGCATGGCCTGGGATTATTCAATTTGATCCGACCCCGTGCATTCGTGCTTGAAATGGTGGCCTCCATGAAAAACCATGAACACTGGCCCTTGATCCGACAGTTTGTACAGGGGATGCGATTCACAATCCGTAGTGCAGCAACTTTGAACCTGTCTGAGATTTTCCCTCAGCATCGGGAAAGGCTCATCATGATTTGCACGAATGATGACTTTGAGCATTCGCCACATCGATGCCTGTCTTGGCCTGCTGTCCAAAGACAAACTTTGGAGTCTTTCATGAATCTCATGAGCTTGACCTCACCTTGGTTGGAAGATACAGTCATCCGTCCTGAGATTCTTGCCATGTACATGGATCCATGCCTGATCCCAAAGTCTGTGCAGTCTAGGAAAGCCTCTGCCAAGAAGACAAGAAGGGATGTTGAAACCCACCGGCTCAAGTACCCACAATCGGTGTTTGGATGCATTTTGGCAAATTACTCTTATGGACATTTGTTGCCTGACCATTCACTTCGAAATTATGGCTTGTTTGGATCAATCCTTGCCTTGCCTGAGGGGTTGAGATTCATGTCACTACCTGAGGTGGTCATTGCACAAGGGGGCCTGGTTGACATGTGGTTACCGAATGATCACCGGAAAGCGATGAGAATGTTGGGCAATTGTATTGCAACGCCCCATGCACTGGTGGGAATTGTCAACACGATGTGCCTTCTCAGAGATGATATCATTGGTGTGGAAGGACAGGAACTCATGATTTCTGCCTTGGCTGGCCGATTCACGGCATTCAACTTGCGATTCCAGCCCAGCATGGATGGTTGGCACTTGACCAAGGATGATGAATCCTGTCTTCCAACTTTGCAGATGCATGCAACATACAAGGTGACCTTGCGATCCCCAATGGATGTTCGGTGTTTTTTTGCCGAAAGGGAAGTTCTGATTACAGAAGCCATTGCATTCCTGACAGGTGACTCCATGCCAGGTGAACTCTCGTTTTTGCCAGGTGGAATTTTGGAACACAAAGTTGCCTTGCCGAACCTCATGGATGTCTCAGATGAACCCATCTGCCTTTTTGCAAATGTGCCAAGCGCCTTGAGAATCTCCAAAGACAAGTTTTCCACTTTGGAAAATCAAGGCAAATGCATTTGCGTCTTGACGAAGGGTGGTATCTACTTACTCAGACGGGACCAGGGTATGACAGTACAAGATGTCGTTACGGTGATCAACCATCACTGTGGCATTGCATGCACACACCTTGTGGGTTGCTTCGGAGAACGACACATGATGCAGACTTTGTGCCCGGACGCAGTTGTGGGTAGAGACATTGAAACAGCTTGTGATGATCTGAGAGTTTTGGATTACATCTCCATCTCAGTCAATGACCATGATTTCAGTTTCCGAGCAAGTCATGATGCGTTGAAGGAATTTTCGGAATTACTTGTCTCAACGGGGTTGGATGAAACAATGCAGGCCTTTGGTTGGATGTTTGTGGTGAACGCCATGGAGATCATTGAGACTCAGGTGAACACAATTCATTTGATGCAGAAACCTGGTTGCTTTTCCATCACCCATGATGAGATGACATTTTGCATTGCCTTGCATTTTTTTCTTTTGAAGATCAAGTCATGGGAGACAATGGGCAGAGATCCGACGGTGAGATGCAGGATCAAGTTGTGGCATGCATGGATCTGGGACTCCATGGTTGATAGGGCCATTAGAATGGAGAGGTTCAATGTGGAGTGGGAGAAAATCGCCACACTTTTCGGTATCAGCCGTCCATGGCGATATGTGATCAACAACAGGACCATCAACCCTGATTGGCCTTTGGGAAACTTCTTTGAAAACATGGATGATGGCAGCGCAATTCTCACAGTGCACATGGTGTTGGGTGTGAAGGGAGGAGGTCCTGTCAGACTTTTGACCTCCGCCCAACTGGCTGACACAGGCAATCTTTCCAATCTGGCAGAGTTTGAAGCACAGAATTTTGAAGGCACTGACCTCAAAGAGTGCACACGTTTTGTGGATGCAATCATCAAGTCTGCAGGCCACTCTGCTGTGGCGATGATTCTTTCACAGAAGCCTGCCAGCAAAAAAATGGGAGGGCCTTTTACACCTTGCCCACACCATGCATGTCAAACCACCCGAAGTGACTCCCAGACAGCAGAAGATGCAAAAAAAGCTGGAGGGCAAATTTTCCGGCCCTGATCGCATTTCAGCAGAGGATATTCGAGTTGATGCCTTGGTTCTTCAATCAGGATGTGTTCGGAATGCTGATGGCACTGAGTGTTTGCAGGCCATGAAGGTATCACCCAACTCTTCAGGCATTGTCATGATGCGATACAGCGATGCAAAACCTTGGATTGTCGCTCAAGAGGTCATTTCACAAGATGAACTGGTGGTGGCCGTAGTGGGTCCTTGTGGCGAAAACTCTGGGACCTGTCAGAAAGCTCAGATTCCAGTCATGCATGGGGATGACCCTCTCATCATCCAAGTTTGCTTACACAACTTAGGAGCCAAATGTGTGACATTGCAGTATGACGAACATGACATGATTCCGGAAATTGAGTCACAGGTCATTTGTATGACCGCATACAAGGAGGAGATTGAAACCGATCTGTGGAACAGACTGATTCATTCCCCGGTCAGGGTGATGTCACAACTCCTTTTTGGGGATCAAAGCGATGTCAGCTTTCTTACTCCACCATGGGGCAGGTCGTTCCAGATGGATGGGAAAAAAGCTGACCCAGAACATGCAACAACGGTGCAATTCCATGGCCGCATTGCAAAGGAGCATCTGAGGCGCGTTTTGAGAGCCTCAGGGACTTCTGGCATTTACACAACACCTAAGGGTGAGGACCGCAAAATTTCAGGTGACTTCCGCATTGTCTGGCTTCAGCAGAGCCCTGTTGAGATCACCATCAGTGTGTCCAAATGTAGTAACCATCTTGGCATTGTGAGAAGTGCAAGGGGCAGTTTGCACAACAGGGGCGTTCGATTTGAAAAGAATGATTTTGCTGGGGCATTCAATTTGCTTCGACCTGATGATTCACTCCCCAATTTGGTGGCTGCAAATTTTCACTTCAAAGTGCAACCGGTTCCAGGAGGATCTACAGCAGAACAAGTACAAGCATGGATCACGGCACGTGGTTGGGATGCTAAACCAGTCAAAGCTCTCACTGGGAATGCATGGCTGTGTGCCTCGGAAAACCGGTTTTCCGAGACATTTGCGCAGTGGAATGACAAATCAGTGCTGATCAAGTGGATCGAACCAAAGGAGAACAGAGCTCCAGTTGTGCTTGCTGGTGAAATGCCGAAGAAGCTTATAAGGACTCTCCAATGCCTTTGGGTGGTGTTGATCTGCAGAACAACAATGACGATCCTTGGAAGAATTGGATTGCAAATCAGGGCGGAACAGGACTTCAGTCTTCTTCTCATACAAGATCTCCTGTGCTGAACCAGTCTGGACCTCTGACTGGGAGGAAAATTGAGGCTCCCATCGAAGACCGTTTTTCCAAACACTCAGCGGAAATGCAGGACATGCGTGACAAGACTGATCGTGAGATCAATGCAATGAAAGAGAACATGCAGAAACTTGAAAAATCAATCCATGACCATGGAGTTCAATTGCAAGCCAACAGTGACCAATGCAAGAATGAGTTTGCCACCATACGCGCAGAAACACAGAGTCAACTGGGCAACATGGCCAACATGTTCCATGATTCCCTTCAGAAGGCTCTTGCAGGACATGACAAGCAGATGAGCAGTCAATTTGATGAAATCAAACTTCTCCTTTCTGCAAAATCGACCAGTTCTCCCGTGCCCAAGCGAGCCAAACAGAATGCTCGCGACAATGATGATTCCAGCTTGTGACTATCTCAGGTTTCAGACATCGATGTTGTTCTGGCCGGAATGGTTGAGACATGGACATCTCAATGTGTATGCATTTCAACTCAAGTGATGTGGATATTTGGGTATGACTTCCAGCAGTGCGATGGCATTTTGCCACTTTTTCACCCATACGTTTTGGCCAATTCGAGCTTTTTGGGGCTTGCGAGGCCACGACATTGCACAGTCGTCCTGGATCTGTATTTTAGGGGACTTCAATGAGCCACCAACCAAATTGCCTTCCTACCAATTTTTCCGTGACACTGGGGCAAGATAAGCTTTTGAGTGGTATCATGCGAAAACAGGACATTTGCTTCCCGCCACTTGAATTGTTGCAACATGTACAATCCATGCAGGTTTCAACTGATATTATTTTTGAACCTCATTCACCATTATGTATAGACTTTCAGTTTTTCGATGACCATGTTGCTGACCTGTCCTGGAAACTCCCTAGATCGTGGGCAGCTTTTTCCCCTGACAAACAGTTGATACATGATGCGTATATTCAGGTTGACTTTGATGCTATTGAACACAAATTTCAACATGATCCTTGCAAGCTCATTGATTCGGCGTTTTCATCATGGTCCGGTGCCGTGGAATCAGCGGTTGACACAGCACTGAATGTGGCACATCAATTTGACCCTGTTCGGAATGTTCACTCCTCCCTCCATGCCTCATTCAAAGGAAGATGCAAGTTCGAGAAGAAATTTTCCGAAAACAAAAAATCCTTTGTCAAATCTGACAGACATGGTGGTTATATGATTATATGCCACCTAGCGAAGTTTTTACATTGAAATCTCGCCTGAAAATCAGGCAAGTGAGGCGTTTGAAATCTCTTTTACGCAGGTTCAAGGGTTTGGATTACATACCTCCGCACCAACAGTTTGGACATCCTGGGTATGCCGCGGCCTTGAATGAATGGAAGGCAATTCTTTCTGCAAAAGGATATGGCAATCGATGGTCCAATTGGATTTTGGCATTTGAAGCTGTGGGTTTTTTGCCAACCAACCTACCTGACATGGACACTCTGGATGTTGTCACACAAATTACAGAACATGATTGCAACTGTGCCTGCTTGGAAGAAAGCTGATGTCGGCGTGATCGTTTTCGAGCAGCCATCCACTTTGATAATGAATATGACTTCTCAAGCTGAGTTATCGAATTGTCAAGGCCAAGAAGACACCTCTTCTTAATGATGTTCCCGTTGTTAGGGCTGTCAATGCCAGATTGCTTCGATCGTCGTTGGGATCTACAGCTCTTCTTTTGGAGAACGACATGGATATTCCGAAACACTCTTCTTTGTCTTTTAATGATGCCGTTTTGGAATTCTGTGGGCAACATGGAAGAAAGGTTTTCTTTCAACATTTGTCAGGCAAAATGGAAGTCAGTGGCACACTACAGGTGAAATTTCATGCGGTGACCGACAATGAAATTTGACATGAGTTCAATCAATTTTGGAAACCTTTTTGGCAGCGTGATGAGCGATGCGAACAGTTTCATGACGAACACTGGACGGAATTCTTACATCTCCTTGAAAATTGTCAACTTCCGAGACTTCCATCCATCGTCTTTGAAATGGAGAACGTTGATACATGGCTCAAGGTGGTGAAAAAAACTACCATCTGGTAAAGCAGTGGGTCCATGTGGTTGGTCAAATGATGAACTCAAATGCCTTCCTAGGGTCTGTATTGAGGACTTGGTGCGAATCTTCAACATGATCTTGGGGAAAGGATTCACAACCTCCATGATGATGGCAAAAACTATACTCCTTTCCAAAAAGGAGTGCCCTACATCAATGCATGATGCAAGACCGATTACGATCCTGAGTTGCTTGTACAGGCTGTTTGGCAAGATGATTTTTAAATCGGTCTCAAGGATTTGGACACGTTTTTTTCCAGCTCCCATCTCTGGAGGGCTCCCAGGTCGTGGAGTCAAAGAGATTGCATTTGTCCAAAAACGTTTCATTGAAGACTCTTTGCAGTCAGGTCGAACGTGTGGAGGCTTCTCCTCGGACCTGATTAAGGCTTTCAATACTTTTGGTCGTTTTGCTGTTGCAAGGATTCTCAATCACCTCGGAATACCGGATGTACTTTTGGATACATGGACACAAAGCCTTGACAGGATGGTTCGATATCCAACTCTGAACGGCTGTGTTGGCGATGCAATTTCATCCACCACAGGAGTACCCGAGGGATGCTCGATCAGTGTCCTTGCCATGCTTGGTACCTCAGCTTTCTTTTATTATAACCTTCTGAGCCCAGTGGTCCACCCATTTGCCTATGCCGACAACTGGAGTTGGCTTACGAGACAACAGCAGGCCCACCTGAGAGCACTTGAACTAGTTAAGAGGGTTACAACTGTTTTGAGATTGCAGATTGACTTCAACAAAAGCTGGCATTGGGGTACTACCAAGGAATTTCGCAATTTTTGTGTCGACAGCATTTCTTCAGAAGATCATGCGGTTATTGTCAAAACGATGGTCAAAGATCTTGGTGAAGTGGTACATTACAACAAATCCATGTCACTGGGGTTTGTGAAGAAAAAAATACAGGATTCGGTTGCCCGAATTAACAGGATTGAATCTTTGCCTTGTTCGCTTCAAAAGAAAGCTTTGATGATTCAAACTTCGGTATTTCCGATGGCTTTTTATAGTGCTGATACAGTTTACATTGGTCAGCACCACTTCACTACCATGAGGAGGGCCATCACTCATGCCCTGGTGGGTAATTGGCATAATGCCTCTCCTTTGGTGGCCTGTTGTGGGATTTCAAAATTTCTGCAAGACCCTTTCGTTTACGTTCTTTGTCATTGTGCCCGAACAATCCGTAGACTTGCCAATGTTGATCCTGAGGGTGCTGCCTCAGCGGTCAAGTTCGCATTTGATTATGAAGGATGTCGTCCATTTGGACCAGCTGGCACTCTGAAATGCTATTTCAAACAGGTTGGGTGGTCACTACATGAAGATGGCACAGTTTTTGGACCAGAACTTTTGCAATTCAATATCCTTCGAGATTCGACAAAGAAAATTCGACAGTGCATTGTGGCAATGTGGGAACATCATGTGGTGGATACAATGACACGCAAAGGTGTAGTGGATTATCGCATTGATTTCAAGCTGGCAGCCAAACTACTGTCGTCCATGGGAGATTCGGAACAGCATCTCTTGAAACTGAATGTTGTTGGTGGCTTTCAAACGCAGCAACAAAAGGCTTTGTGGGATGAAAATGTTGTCTCAGCATGCCTGCTTTGTGGTGAGCCGGACACCAGGGAACACAGACTTTTGTCGTGCAAAGCAACCCTGCATGTAAGGGCTCAACATGTGGAGGCTTGTCGGATTCTTTCCGAATACCCACCTGAATGGTGTTACATGCCACTTCCCAGACAGTTTGATGAAATTGCCATTTTGAAGGCATTTATTGCCACTATCAAAATCCCACCTTTGGATCAGAGTTTTAATTCTGGCCAGTCACGCTTGAGACTTTTCACAGATGGAGGTGCGCTTCATCCTTCACATCATGTGGGGCGTTTGGCTGCATGGGCGGTTGTTCAAGATTTGCCTAACTCTGAGCTGGAAAGGAGATCTTGCGTTGATTTTTTGTTTCTTGAACCCCCACAGCTCCCACTTTTCAGGGTGGCAGCCATGGGCTTGGTTGCTGGTGATCAGACAGTCGCAAGAGGTGAACTACAAGCAATTGTCGTGGCATGCAGAATTGCACTTTCTACGTCTGGTTGGCAGGATGTTGATTTTTTTACTGATGCCAGCTATGTTTGTATTATCATTGCGATGGTGGTTTCAGGTCTTTTTCGATCCTGTCTTCATAAGTTGCCCAATGCTGACCTCATTTTGGAACTTGATGAGCTCTGGCAACGTGAGAGTTTTCATGTTCACAAAGTCAAAAGTCACAGATCATTTGATGACGCATCCGACTTGGATGATTTATGGCGCATTGCTGGCAATTTTTGTGCAGACATGGTGGTTGGTCTTGCCTTTAAGACAATACCATCATGTATCAAAAACTGTGCTGACAGGGCAGTGGCTTTTCAGACTTTGGAAAGATCTTGTCTCCAATGCGTTTTTGATTACATGGTGGTCCTCAACAAGACACACTGTGAGTTGCTCAACCAGTCCACTCTCACTGGTAAAGGGCACACAACCAAATTACAAGCGCCCAAGCCTGAATTGGAAAGGGTCGTTGGAAGATTTGACTCTCAGGCATATGGTCAGGATGCACTCAAGTTGCTGTGTGATTTTGAGCCAGAGGGATACACCAAATGGGAACCCGTCCAATGTGACCCAAACATTTTTCAAATGGTTCTACAGGGCCCAAACCTTGGCATTGCAATCAAACACTGGGTTGAATCGCTTCGATGGCCAAACGATTATGAGCACAAAGATCCACAGGACTGGGGAATTTCCTGGTTCGAGATGATGATTTCATTTTACATTTTTTCCGGGATGCTTTTTCCCATCAAAGTGGCTGGAGCAGGTGCTCTTGCCAAATTTGTTGGATACCACAGTGACGAAGCAACAATGTTACCACCAAACAAACGGACCGGTGCATTACAAGCTGTGTGCTTTCGGAATGTTATGCAAAATCTTTGCAATCTTTTGGGAGAACGGTTTTTTCCCACATTCGAATCATCACGTTGCAGTTCCATGTACAGACTGGGATGGAGAAATGAATGTGCAGGTCTTCCTCGCAGACCAATCTTACCAAACAGCCATCAGACCATGACCTTCATCCAATCTTATCTTGAGAAACTGGGTGGTGTCAGGGCACTTGCAACTCCAATATACATTAAAGATCTCAAACCTCAACTTGAATTGCAGCTGGTTGATGAAGATTGCATCGCACTACGTTACAAAAAATATATGGCCTTCATGAAGATCAAACGTCGTGGGGATTAATTCATAATCAATTTCCTCTGCTGTGTGCAGTTATTGCAAGTTTCAACCTCATTCCTCCGCCACCCGTGCTTGGAGTTTGAGACAGTGGTGAGCCCGCATGCGTCCAGTCCAAACGGTGGTTATTTACATTTGCGCTGGGTTACCCCGGTCAACTGACATAGCTGTGGAAAACAATTTTTAACAGGTAAATCAAAGAACTAAATTGGCAATTGTTCAAGGCAAAATGTCACAGAATACCAGAAATTAAATTCTCAAAAATAAGATTAAGTTGGTCGTACTAGTATACACCCAATAGATCAGCATATGAACATGTGTTTATTGAATTCCTATCAAAACATACAAATTTTCAAAAATTGTCGGTTGAGGTCTTGGTTTGGTGGAAACCAGCTCTGTTTTTTTGTCAAAACAACCCCCAGCCTTACAGTCGGCTTCATTGAGCAACTGCGAGACCTGTCCCAAGGTTGGGCTGCCCATTATCGCTGAAATCATGTCACAGAAGATCAGTTATTTATCCCGATACCCTAGGGTAAACTAATATAAATAAGGAAAAAACATGGTTTCCTTGGGAAAACACTCTACAACTAGTGGAATTTCCACATCTATGTTAATTTATCCCAGGGTATGTATCCAGACATGTTCGATGTTGTGCTTTGCTCAATTTGCAAGGAATTTTGCCTAACCATGTTTTGTGACGGTACGGGTTGTGATGAAGTAACAACTATCAAAATCGTGGTAGATTGGGGACATGCTGGAGGTGGAATGGCCCAATTTGTGTCTGTTTGTTTGTTCGGGTGATAAGTAAGATTTTAAAACACATTAAAACCACTGCGATTTTAATTTTTCCCAACATGTTTGCACAAACACATCCATCAATGGGTAATTTCGATTAACCTTCGCATCGGCGAATTTGGGCCATGTTCCCACATGGGTCAAATGGGTTTGGGGGATAGGAAAAAGTTGGCACCCAAAGCCCAATGCTCGGCAAAATTCGGACACAAAATACCATATATATATATATATATATATATACATCATAAATAAATGGGGGGGTGTCCGGAAATGGGAAATGGGGGGTACCCCAAAATGGATGGTATTTAATGGAAAATCTTCGCAAAATGAATGATTTGGGGGGTACCCCTATTTTAGGAAACCTCCATATATATATAAATATAAACCTGGATAAACCAGGCAATTCTGCTGTTCACCACCATTATGATAATGGGTTTCTTTGGCCGCCAGACTCAGACCAGCTCAACTCAACCATGGCCAATCCAGCACTAAACATCAAACCACGAAACCGTTCAACTTTGGTTCGTATACGATCTCAAACCCGTACTTTTGCCCTGATTTGGGGCCGCTAGGGTGCTCAATATTTGTTGGAAACCCTTCAGCTGCGATTTGCTATTTTGGCGATGCAGTCATGCGAGGAGCTGCGCTCGAGCTATTAAGAATCCTGTCGCGAATTGTTGTTGTTTCTATCACGAGGTACATCGAGGTACCGTTTGAGAATGTGACACTTGAAAACCACAAATTTCCATTTTTTTCTATTCACTATTTCCCCAACATTTTGCTGATTCGGCCTCCATTTATGATGTTTTCAATTCTGATATTTAGGTATGGGCCAAAATTGGGTACCTAAAAACGGATGGTTCAGATTAAAACCCCCTTAAAAATGGATGTTTCATGTTAAAACATATTAAACATAGACTAACATCTGTGGTTCCTTGAATCTTCAATTTTGACCAATCCTCTGTGACTTCCCTTGGCATGTCACCTGGCGCCAGCCCTCAGCTAGTTCCTCCGGCACCACATCGCCCGGATCGGAGGTTAAGGTGGAGAGCCTCAAGGGGCAACGGTGACCACTGTCGGGACACCCAATAGCGCCAATAAATGGTTATATAAACAATGATATAGAGTGATCTTGTACTTGGGATAACATACCCCAGAGATTCCCAGAAATGGTAGATAATTAGATGGAAAATAGGTGTTTCTGCAATGATTCGGAGGAAAATCATTGAGATATTTCTGGACCCCCTTTAAGATCCGCCGGAGACCCGCGCGTTCGCAAGGTCGATGACAACTGCACCAAGCCATCGCTTCCACCTGACCACTGTTCCCAATCTCCAGTCTCGGGCAACCACTGTGCACCACGCGTAAACCAATGCTGTGATTGATATATTTATAAAACCCCAAAAAATAATTTCGCAGTAGAATTTCCTAGATCACCGGGCCTTATAATTTCATTACTAGCACTTGAGGTTCGCTTCCCCAGGTGCCAAAATGCAAACCCTCTGGGCAAAATAGCCCGTTCAAGAACGCGCGAATAGCCCCGTGTTGCTGAAACTTGGTCAAAAAACGTGCCAAAAGCGTTGACTGTGCTGAATCAATTTGAACCCCCTGCTTGCTCGCAGGTGCAATACCACATGAGCATGAAGCTGTCCTCGCGCGCGGCCCCCGGAAAAAACTAATAGAATCTAGATTGTTACTCCCTTATAAGGTCTTTCCCCGCAGTTGGGTGCTGATAAACCAGTCACAACATTTGCAGCAACGCCAAACGAGTTTTGGGCGATGGGAAGGAATTTGTCTTTCAGTGTGTTTCATGACAGACGGGCAATCTGCATGTTCTCTGGTGTCATGAATGTTGGCTCATGTTCCGCACTTCGATTCTTGGAAAACAAGAAGTTGAACTCTTTCCAATTTTGAAAGCCAGTTGTGTGGCAGTGACAAGAAAGAGTTTAATCATCAAGCTGAAAAAAAATGTGAGAGTTACCGCAGGCCCTGCTAGCCATTATTATTGGAAAAAGACAGGGTGTTTCGCGACTTTTCTACCTTTTCGCGTGGCTTGATCTTCTTTCTACTGACTCTTTCTCTTCTGACTCTTTCTCTTCTCTGACTGCTCTCACCCCTTTTGCTGTCTTCTCTGATTGCTCTCACGACTGTTACTGCATCTGCCCACAAGTCGGAAGTTTGACTTCTAAACTTCCTTCGATGACATATACATCCTCATATATCCACGAGTAAGTCGATTTACAAACCAGCGTTAAATCATGTTAAATCGGGGGGGCACTACATTTCCGGTGGGCAAAACCCCCTGTGCTTGACTGTTTGGGAAAGAACTCGATGTGCTGCCCCTCCCGCTATAAGTTCTTTTTCTGATCCAGTGTATATGTATCTCTATAGATTCTTGGGGGTGGGGTGACCATGTAATATATATATATATATAATTATATAATTATATAATTATATATCTATATGTATAATCATTAAAATATACATATCATATATATATGATTCATCTTATATATATAATGTATTGTAAAATATACATATATTGTTATATGTATATATATATGTATGTTTCATCATATATATATATATATAATGTATTGTAAAATATACATATATTGTTATATATATACATACATACATATTAACCGGAGTCAGCCTACTTAAAGACAAACTTGGCTATCTGGGAGTGCCCACGTAGCATGGCCGTCTCATCATGGGATTCCTCTTCCAAGAAATCCAACAACCCAGCAATGGTAGAGTCGGATTAGTTCTTGGATTATTCATTGGATTGGTTTTGTAAGGAAAATTGAAACCGGAAATACCGGAACCCCCCATGATCTTAATGGTAAAACCTTGGTTTCCTGTAGATTTTCACAACAAAACCAATCCAATGAATTATGGGGAGATTATGATGAACTATTCACAAACATTGGTTCAACAGCTACATCACGTCGGGAAAGTCAGCGCACCGTCTATCTGAATCACAAATTGCAAACCACATGTTTTCCAAAACACCACCTGGACGCAGCAGGCACCGACTTCCACAATTCTTTCCCCCAACTAAACGCAGCAAAACATGGTAAATTAACATAGACCCTGGCAGGTTGGAAGATTAGTTTCCACTAAAAATGGGTTGTTTTTGGGGCCTATGTTAATTTAAAAGTTTTGCAGCCGATAAGGGGTCTTTGGAATTTGATTCTAGGGTCCTTGGTGATTAGTTCTACCCCTGATTGTGTGATATATGTTTTCCAACATTTATTGTAAAACCTTTTTACCAGAAGGTACCCTCTAATAAACGTTTACATAACTATGGAAAGATCCACCATTTTTTATGGGTAAATCAACTAGTTCTATGGCCGTTTTCAATAGCTATATAAAAAATTACCAGAAGGTATACTGGTTGGTGGTTTCAACCCCTCTGAAAAATATGAATTCGTCAGTTGGGATTATGGCATTCCCAATATATGGAAAGTCAAAATCCAGTCATGTTCCAAACCACCAACCAGATCACCATCATATTCCCATTGTTGTTGGTTTATACGTTTATGCCCTATTAACCACTATTAACCATCACTATTAACCATCACTATTAACCATCACTATTAACCATCACTATTAACTACCAACCAGTCAGGGATGTTTCCAGAAGGTATATCTTTTACATCTTCCCTTGGCATGGTGCATCCCAATCCGTCTCACTCCGACTCTGCAGCCTTTGTCGCTCTCGTCGATCATGTCCCGATCCCATCGACAAAGAGGTGGTGAAGGTAGGATCGCAACAAAACAGGCTGAGGATATATTCCACATATGACTGGGTTAATATGGATTAGTATGGGTTAATATGGCTTAATATGGCTTAATGTGGCTTAATATTGGTTAATATTGGTTAATATGGGTTAAATCATAAATACAGCCCAACACAAAAGTTCTAGTTTAGCAATTTAGTATTGGATCCATTAATTGTCTCAGACTGCACTGGCTTGGAGTCACAAGGTCCATCATGCTACCGTATAATTTTAATACCATCTGGTTATTTAACATAGCCATGGAAAATGGCCCATTTATAGATGGTTTACCTATTAAAAATGGTGATTTTCCATGGCTATGTTAAATAACCAGAGCTAGGGTATTTGATTCTTGTTGCATATGTGATTAGGATTTTGAAAGTCTTAGGTTTCTGAAATCAGTAGTCATCACTTATCGACGAGTTGTCAACACTGAACTCATACTTGTACATGCTTAATACCTAAAAGACTATATCATTTTACCATCTTATCTGGATAAATTATAATATTTCACTAACCTGAATTGTTGGGCCATTTGGGGATGATTTCCCTTAAAAAAAAAGTGATTCCATGGTTCGGGAGAACAGGGTGCGGTCGTGATGAAATTTACCCAGATAAATGGAATATCTACATCATCTACTACATCACTTTGAAACAATATATTCTATAATTATATATATATTATATATTTTATATATTTAATATATATATATACACATGAAAATCAAATCACCATTTCATCATACATCTACCCATGATATCACCATTGTAGGTGCTGAAATTCCCATGCTCCGCAGACTCCGATGATGTTCAACTTGGCCATACGGCTGCATCACGTGCGACGTCGTCAAAAATGGGGGCCGGTGAACCAATGTATGGGAACGTAACCAGCATTAAAAACGAATTTCACCATGGTCAATACCTATATATATATATGTATATGTAAACGTATATATTTCATTATATATATAAACATATATATATATATATTATATGAATATATTAAATAAATAAATAAATAAATATATAAATAAATAAATAAATATATATATATATATACGTAAAGGTTTTCGGGTCAAGGTTTTCTAGCCACCACGACCCGTTCTAACCTTAGCGGCAATCTTGCAATTTCGCCGCGGGCCTCCTGGTTTTTCTGTGTGATTCTCGGATTGGCCTTCTTTTTCATCTTCCTGCTCATCTCCCTTTCGACTTGTATTGCTTCGCATTGACTTGTTCTGCTAGCAACTCTCG
>Ga0126342_10002915_pt1 | contig 27537 bp, 17 predicted proteins | sample Cyp1metagenome_FD_92528 | JGI IMG/M metagenome (GOLD analysis project Ga0126342, IMG submission 92528) | Coral microbial communities from Lord Howe Island, Old Settlement Bay, Australia - Cyphastrea 1 metagenome | ecosystem: Host-associated > Invertebrates > Cnidaria > Coral ... | reverse complement strand
TGGAATCAATGAACCAGGAATCGATAATACGATTCCCGCAACCTTAGCAGAGCCGCAACTGAACAGTTGAGCGAGCTCTAAAAATTCGCCTTTATGTGGTGGAAAACATGGGGATGGATCAAACACGTTGGCTTCCTAAAAACCTTGGCCGGGGACAAACTTTGGATGACCGGCAAAGCCCTGGTTTGCCTGTTTTTCTACGCTTCATCCATTTTTACCTTTCAGTAGCCATGGTGAGCTGGTTGCCATATGCGTATATCCAGCTAAGAAAATGTAAACATCATTGACACTGAAATTGGATAAGGTAGAAATTCCCAGTTGTTGTTGGTTTATCAAGTTTAATCCATTTCTTTACAGATTAGATTCACATATTTGATTATAGGAAATCAACGTTGTTGTTGCTTTAAACATGTGAAAAATCAGCATGTTTGCTGTGGCACTGTGCCACCGGCATCGCTACCGAGGCACAACCAATGCCAGCGACAGACTTCGGAGGCCAACATCCGGCTCCGTGACGGAATCCTTGGGGCGAATCTGGTGGATCCCCAGTAAATCCCATCCTTCAGTCATTACCCTCTGATAAACTAACATAGCTATTGAACATGGCCATTTATAGTGGATTTTCCCATTGAAAATGGAGATTTCTCATATTTTTTTGTATGTTTACCAGAGGGGAAACCCCCATTTTTAGTGGGGATCTATTCACCAAAATGATCATAGGATCATGGGAACCTAAAATATCCATCAGATCTAATTTATGATAATTTTCCCTTCTGAAATCCAAAACGGTTCATTCGGTTAGTTCCCTTCAAAATCATTTTTTTTTGGATTACCGATGGATGTATCATTCATGCTAGTCATGAGTTGGTTTACAATCTTCATCAACTACAAACTTTAGACTTTCGATATCTACCGTAAACCCTAGTTGTTGGAGATATAAAACGACTTCCCCCCTCCTGTGGCCCTAAGATGGATGTGGAAACACCACCAGTTGCAGATCATTTTCCTGTGGAAAACCAATCGAACTGCTAGCGGTAACCCTAGGGGAAGCCTTCACCAAACACGATGTTTTATGAGCGGTTAAACCATCGACACAACTTGGCTTTAGAGCGGATTTAAACATCAATGATATAGGAGAAACTCATGATTCACCTGTGAAGTTAGGGTTTATCCTCTATTCAGTTCTATATATATATACATAAATTGCATTGCATTGCATTACATTACATTATCATTACCATTTACCATTTACATTACATTGCATATATATATATGTATAAACATATACATATACATATATATACATGCATACATAACATGACATTACAGTACAGTACATTACATTACATTATTCAATTACATTATTACATTACATTACGTTACATTACATACATTACATTACATACATATATACACACACATACCTATATTATATATATATAGCACAGCCCAGAAAGACTCAGAACACATTAATCATTAACACATGTATATAAATATACCAACACTATCTAGAAATAATAAATTAGTTGTTTATATCCGTTTTGTCAGTTGCTATAGGTTTTCTGGTGAAACACAATCGTACATTTTGTTGATAAAACATCATAACAAGGGAATACTATATTGAACCTCATTCCTAATATGACAACATCACTTTAAAATAACACCAACTAGAAGCCACTCGCAAGATTCTCAAACGCAACGGCCATGTATTTCCGAGGTTTCCAAAATGAAACCTAGGCATGGGATGAACACAACCTCTCCAGAGCTTGGTCCCCATGCCGTGCACCGGTTGGTGGTTGAGCCACCCCCGCTGATAAATATCTTTGTCATCTCTTGTCATTGGGGTCATCATCCCATGTCTATGTTTGAAAATAAGCAGAGCTGTCTTCAAAATCCCTTTGTCATGGGTTTTGATCATTCCCAATGTGGGGGTACCGTCTGGTAAACTAACATAACAATGGAAAATCACCATGTTCAATGGGAAAATCCACTATAAATGGCCTGTTTACCAGAGGGTAATATATGGTAAGATGCGAAGATCATCAAATGTTTGCACCAGCCACGTTCAGGACCTGAGGCGCCCGACCCTGGCAGGACAATTGTATCCACCCTGCAGAATAATGGCGTAGAACCTCGCAGGACCGAGGGGGTCAATTGATGGTGGCTTAGGTACCCGGGGTACGCCTCTTCAAACTTTCTTTCTCAGGTATCAATGGATTGGTTTAAGGGAAATTTGTACAGGAAACCCTGGTTTTTCCCAGCAAATATGGGGGTTTCCTGTAGATTTTCCCTTAAACCAATCCAATGAAAAGCCCCTTTTTCATGGTAAAAACCATGGTTTCCCGTTAAGATGTTCCCTTAAACCCATCCAATGGTCACGTCTGGGGGTTGATGACAGCTGAGGACCAAACGCAAAGGTCGCATACCTGGGCCAAAGGTATCCCAGCAAAACTTTGATAAGACGTATACATAATATTATATACATATGTGATCATATGTGTGTATAACATAACATAACATAATATAATATAATAGAATATAATATATATATATATATATATACTGTACATTATCTCTAATAGATATATAGATATATGTATCTGGGGATATGCGTATATATATATGGGTATATGATGTATATGTATATATTATATATATATGTGTGCGTGTGTGTATTTAAACATATACATATACATGTATAAATGAAATACACGCATCATAACAAATGCGAGCAAACACCTCACAAATCATAATACAACCTACAATTTTTATTGGAAGCTGATTGTTCTATTGTGTATCGCACATCTTTTAGGTTTGAACAAACGCCTGGAACTTGTGATTCCCAATAGTTCGCAGTGGTGTTAAGTGGCTCTCCACATCTTAAAAATTGACCCACAGCCATTGGGCCAAAAGAAATAAAAGATAGAAAAGAAAAATCTCGAGATCTCCCAGCTCCATTGCCAGGTGGCAGTAAGTTGCTGGCATTGTCTAAGCTGCCAGACACCAGGATTGCTAAACCTCGGCACAAAGGTGGCCTTTTTAGGCCAAGGGGGAATGCGCAATGTCACAACCTGCATAGTTTGTCATGTCACGGAAAAGTTACAAGATTTTTATATCTTGAAGGAAGAAAGTTGTAGGACACAAGTTTGGATATGTTTGGATGGTGGCTATCTCTGAATTCTTGCCTTTGTTACATTTCGAGCCAGTCAACAGCAAAACCATGCAAAACCATGCAAAAGCCACAAACTGAATGCGATGGGATATGGCGAACAAGAGTCCCAGCAGGACCAACTATTTTCTTCTGCAAAGGGTAGCAGCGCTCGTAGCTTCGCTTACAAAAGGTCCGGAGAGCTTACAGCTGCAGTGGTGCCACAGCTGCTCCATTCTGTCCGGAACGATCCACTCTGAGGGATCGGAAACAATCAATCTATGCACAGCTGGTCAGGACTCTCATAGCCTGCGCCTGCAGGGAGGTTTCAAGTTGGAGAGGTGCCGTGCTCCAGAGTGGTTGGGTGAAAAGTTCAAATTAACCTTCGTTGGGGATGAGTGGCACTTGGAGGGACCCAATTCCCTCAGCTCGGACCTCAGAGTGCAAGATACATCTTGGCCCGGTCGTAGAGGACCTCGGCATTGGCGTGATGAACCGTGGCCGTCGTGTGGTAAACCAAAACCGTAGCCTGGAAAACTGGAAGACCTTTCCCCCAAATCAAACGATGATAGTTCCAGACTCCAGAGCATTTCACATGTCAAAATCGGAACTGGATCCATGAACCTGGAACAATCTTGAACATCTTCGAGGTAGACTGAAAATATACCAATACAAAATAAAAATAGAAAGTGAAGATTTAAATGCAATCAGTTTGTGGTACCTATACCCTCTGCTACTTTAACATAGCTATGGAAAACCACCATTTTTATAGGATATTATAAGTAAATCATCTATAAATGGACAATTTTCAAAAGCTACTTTAAACTATCAGAGCGGTTATACTTCTATTAAAATATCGAATAATTCTCCATTACAGGTAAATCCTAAATTCCGTGAATAATCTCCATTTATAGAATATTTTCCCATAATTACACCTTCATGATATCCCCATATTCCATAAAAATAGGGTTAAAACACCACTTAACCCATTAAATCCCATGAAATCTCCATTTATAAATTATTTTCCCATGATTTTCCCATGAAGACTTCCCTTTTTTAATCACCATTCACCAACCATTCACCACCGGCATCTGCCCGTCACGGAGCTGAGTTCCCCAGACCAAGACCAGGGCTCCGCCGACGCTGCGCACCACGTTGGCCAAGAATCCCTTGTAGAGACCCGCCAGCAGACCTGGAGAGAACTGATGAGAAAACTCGTAGGAAAAACGGAGGATCCCTATGGGATTTCTATGGGATATGGATGTTTAATGAGGATATCATGAGGATATCATGAGGATTATCATGGTCATTTGTGGTGAGTTCATAGGATTTAGTGAATTTAGTGGAGAAATCATGATTTAGTGGGATTTTTTGCCCACTAAGTGGGATTAAGTCCCACAAAATTTTCCAATAAGCATTATTTGATCCCAGTAGTCATCAATTTAATGAAACTATAGTGGGATATAGTGGGATGATTTGATTTAATGGGCATTAAACTCTTACCAATGGAATATTAGTGCTCTGTTTTATGGAATATTACCCCTGTGGAAGTCAAAACAAACATGGCAACCATGTCTGAAAATAGCATACCGAAACTCATGGGCAAAGAACATCCTCATTTTCCCTATGCATTATTTAATGTCCATTTAAAACATTTGATGGCATGCCCCATTGCCAAATAAAGGCAGATCCGAAAAAGAGGTTTCTTCAAAGAAGAGATGTTTGAAGGGGTAAACAAAGGATTATAAACGTATGCTAAAAGGCTCAAGAAAGTATATAGTAATTAAGCACGTACAGTACCTCATTTTACTTGCTAGAAATCTCCGACAGTTGAGCCAAATTGCATCACTGAAAAATGAACAGAATTGACAAATCGAAAACTTGTTACAATTCATTAGTCTATAGGATTGCTGACCCAGAAAACCTCATGTTTGGCATTTGGCTTTAGCCCGGATCCACACCGTGCAGCTCAAAACGTGCACTTGAACAGTGCTGTTTTAAAAATTGCTGGCACGTTCTGAGCATTTGACCCTCCTCAGCCGCGATCTTCTTGAAACAGTCGACAGTGCCCTTGTAGATGTGCTCCTACACATCGCTGGGATTATCCAAGCAGACTGAAACCCTACAGAATCAAGTGGTCCCAAGCCGAAAGTTTGGGTTTGAAGTTTGAAGTTTGAAAGCATAATACTGAGCTGAGCCCTGAAGCCGTGCAGCAAACGGGTGCAATAACAAATAGCAGGCCATGAATTGATGCAACATTTGCGGGAAATACCCCCAAGGAGGGGAAAAAAACGATCCTATATAACATGAATCACATACCCCTAATTTCAAGGATCAAAATTCAAGAATAAATCCACTACCGTTCACGGGGGTTTCTTCTGAGGGTATTCAACATTAAGGGGGGAAGGGATTCCTAACCATATTTTGTGCCATAAGCCATAATATAGGGGGTTTCACGGGGTTCCTACCCCTAAATATAGGCTTTTGCAATTCACATGGCAGGAAGCCCGTCATTTTGGGTCTGGTTTCCAAGCTTTCCCAACCCCCATCCCCATCCCCCGGGGGCCCCGCGACCTCCACGGGTTTCTCCGACTGCATCTGCAGGCGTCGTCGCACCGTGTCGAAGGGATAGGTGGCGCCTGCTCCGATGGTGATGGCCGTCTGGGCGGCGCCGAAGGTACTGACGGCGCCCATCAGTCCTGGGTCCTTCTTCCAGGGGTTCAAGCCTGGCACCCGCCCGTTTTATGCCAAGGATGATGAAACATACATTTTATGCTGTTGCACGTGTTTTCACATATATATATATCATACCTAGAACTTCCAAAACCTCTGAAATGGTCAGTCCATTTTATCAAAACAATAGTTCCCCTGTAAAAAAAAAGTTTTTTTTCCAATAAACCTTCATTTTGTGTGCGCACTTGCCTTGCCAAGCCTGTGAGGTCATATATTGATTTGCTTAGTTTGCAGACACAGCCACCGACGATGAAATGAAGTGAACATCAAAGATCAAGACGAACAAGTAACAACCCATGCCAGCTGATATCAATAAAAGGGCAGGGTCAGGGCTCAGGGTTTGCGCAGAAAGCGGCTGCTATTGGAACTTGAAAACCAAAGTGGATTCGAACTTTGGATCTTCGAGTGGGAAAATGCAGTCGTTTATTGCTATTCAACCCTTTTTGTTTCGAAGCTGGGAGATGGCAATTTGGACATCGAGTGTGCGATTTTCAAAATGTGTTAATTTCTATGCCCCTGGGATGGTGAAAACATGGGGACTCCAACATTTTCCCGTATGAAAAACCCGTACTAAACCTGTATCTTGAAAATTTGATCAAAACAATGCAAAAACCCAGTCTTTTAAACATCCGTAATTAACGGGAGAAAAAAAACGTAATTAACCCGTGGAAACCCGTAAAACAACATGTGCTTTTTTGGGTCTGGGTGGTAGGCTGCCATAATGGGTTTATTAGGCCCACTGATAGTCTTTGCGCGGACAAATTTCATGAGAAAAACGGGTCGCTTGCTCATCGTGAATAATTTTTGCAAATAATTATGCGATTCAAGTTGTTGCGTATATCCCTGGTATGCAAAACATGACATTGTTTGTCGGAGCATTTTAGTCGAAGGAAAGTGGTAGGGCATGCATTTGAGAAATGTAGGAATAGTTTCCCAACAAAGTCTCTAGCCCGGCACGGCACAAGACACTGGCAGCATGCTATAACTACATTGTTGAATTTTGAGCATCAAAGGCAAGACTTCATGGGAAAGTGCACTAATGGAAATTTGGGAAATTCAAAAAACCTGGGTTTTTGGATAAAACCATGTCTTTTTCCGATGTACCAGCCCGTTTAGCGGTTTCAGTCTCATATACATAATTATATAATATATACAAGCAGCCACATCACCCACCCACACACACAATAATTATATAATATGTATATAAATATAAATATGCACAGGTGTGTGTATCACCTTTACTTTGAATATCATCGCACATACATTTTTATTATTATTAAGTTATGTTGTACTTTATATTTTAGACTTTAGATGCATATTATATGCATATATAAAATGATGGTATTAATTTAGATCTGGATTTGATAGAAGGTAAATTAATACGGGGTGTGAGTTTTAGATGTGACCAATATGTTTTCATCACAATGGCTCAAAACCATTTAGGTCATTGCAGCACCCTTGGGAACAGAAAACAAACATGCCATTTGAAAACTAGCCAAACAATGAAATGAACATAAATATATAAATGAACAATTTCTGATGGACCCTGAATCCTCCCAGCCCCGCCTGTGATGGTGTCAAACGTGCCAAGCTGCAAGCCGCGGTACCCAATGATGCCGCAGACCGACACACCGAAACCCGTGTACAAGGCGAAGAATCCACCTGGCTTTGTCGGTAAAGAAACCGGCCTAGGTTTTCTTAGTTACAGTCCCTGGTACCGTACCCGTTGGTACGTGGCTCTTCGGGGCTGTTTACTTTTGAATACTTATTAGTTAATCATTCGCCACCTTTGGGACCCCACCTGGTCCCTTGGCCGTCTTCACGATGCAGTCGCCCAATCCACTGAAGGTGGCCTTGCCGGAACCCACATCGGATGCCAAGCGGGTTCGGGCGTAGTCCAGGGGGTACACGATGGTCATGCTGGCGGCTGCAGCCAAACCACCAGACACCAAGTTGGCACCGAAGAACTTCCAAAACTCCTCAGCTCAGCCAAGATGTGGTCGCTGAAAACAACTTCTCCCTGGGAATCAGAATGATGAACCGGGGCCTTGAAGCTTGGTGCTTCGGCACTCCAAAAATCCAAAGATTATATATATATATATGTATGCATATGTGTGTGTAGCTTAAACCACCAGAGAACTACGTCTTTGGCGGTGCAAGTCCTATCATGCCTTTGAAAAGTTGGTCCCATCCTGGCCCTATCCTTGAATTAGCTTCACAAATCATATGACGCCACTAAGAGCACATCTGCTGGAAGCTTCTATCCCAGCTGTTCGAGTCTTCCCAGGCGTCTTCGGATGGAAATACAAAAAACTCTAGACCCGTACATCGCGGTTTGCTTGCTTCTACCATCCCGGATATTTTTCCAGCAAGCTTCGGTCTTGGGATTGTACTTTGGAAACATCTTCTTGAAGGTGTCCTTGAAGGCCAAGTTGAAGGCTTGGGTGGGGAAGTAGCGCAAGCAGTTGGTGAAGTTGCCATCCCAGAAGCGATACCTGGCAGCTGTCGGGTCAGGGTCAAAGTAACAGTATATATTGCAACTAGAGTCCCCAACTGCTTCCGCAAAATAGGAATTGTTTGTCAAATCCCAACTATCCCCAGGATCTCCCCATGAGTGTTGCTAAAATCCCTGCATTTTTTTCCGGAAAACGACAACATCCGAGGCACAACCCCTGCTCCTTCAGAATGCGCTGAGCACAATCCACCATCCCCGTGTAACGAGGCACCTCTCCACTGCGGATCCTTGGGTTCGAGTGGAGTGGTTTACGGGATCTTTTTACAAGAAAACCCTACCCTCTGGTAATTTAACATGGCTATGGAATTTTCAATAGCTATGTTAAATTGCCAGAGGGTATATTTGATGGCAAAAACCATCCCTTAAAAGCCAATCCAATGATGGATTGGTTCCCTAATGCTTGGATATGTTCGCCACTTTTCGGTGAATAATGCCAAGTTCGTATTAATAAACCCCATCCTCTACCCCCCCTCTAGAAGGTAAGAGTCCCCCAAAATAAAAAAAACACAGGGTTTGTCATACATAAAAAACAACAAACCTGCCTGCCAAAACATTATTTTGTGAAACCATTAAAAACAATTAATTAATTAATTAATTAATACATATATATATATATATATCTTAAAAAATAAGTATTATTGCCCAGTTATAAGTTGGTTGATAACCCTAACCAAATACGTATAATCATTTGCGTATCATACACCATGGTTATCTATGGTTATTATAGTCATAAACCAACTTAGCTAACTAGTTAGGGACCCCATGGAAAAACACAAAACATTTGACAGACAATTCAAGAGGATGATTCGTTGTGAGCTGATGCAATAGGGGAAATTCAACCATCGGACCATCGACTCGGCCAATCCTTTTGGATCGGATCTTGGGCCGGATCATGGCCGGATCGCTCGGACGAAACATCTTCCCATGAATTAGTGAAGTTATATCATGGTTGATTATCCAGCTATCCTCATTTAAAAAAAAAAAACGCATTCCCGAAAAATCATCATCATCATCATCATCATCATCATCATCATCATCTAGACTTCAACCGCACCAACGTCTCCGGTTGACACCAAGGATCTTGGGATTCGCATCCTGGGTCTGGACCACCAATTTCACTCGCTCAATGGGGGCAGTCAATGTCTTGGACACCGCACCCGACACACCACCCAGGAGAAAATCCACCATGAAAGCTTGCCTCAAGGGACGGCATGATCCAGGATACAATAAGTCATGGAATACATGGGATTTTGACCATGTACATCATGTACATTTTTGGTGGGATATTTACGTAATTTATATTGATTCATGCTATTTTGTTGGACGGAAGGCTATACTTCAAAAGAGGTGGTAAAAAAAAACCAAAGGTTTTTGGCATAGCATCACCTTCATTGAATCCAAGTTGCATGTTGCTGTCCTTTGCCATTGGTCCAAAGCTGGGGACGAGATGCGCCAAGACGCGACGAGCCACGGAAACAACTTGAGCTCAGTTCCACTCCACGGACGAAGCAGTTTTGGTCACAATCACTCTCATGCATCCGCATCCATCTGTCTTTCCGACATGTCTTCCAAAATAAATCAACACGAACCAGACATCAATCAACAATGAGCCATGACATTGATGAACATTTTATGTATGATCCACACATGGATCATAATCATAATCATCATAATCATCATAATTCATATATCACCAAACATTTATCAAACATTAATGTAACATTTATTGATCAACGATCCAAAATGAATCATCGGCCAAGGGGCTGAGGAATCCTGCCACGTTCCCCGCCTTGCCCAAGCTGCGCGCCAGCACTTTGCCTCCGCCAAAAGGAGCGAAGAATGGATGAAGGAAACGTGTCACAGGACACCATGGGTTTTTAGCCCCAAAATCAATGGCTTATATATGGCTTATATACAACCAAATATTTGAGATAATGTGAACCGAAGATTGATAAAGCACCAGTTTGTTTATCGAGATGGTACGGATCTTCATAGGAAGTTATCACTATCTTGGGGGCCACCTCCCTATTCAATAGTCACGTGTTATTAATCCGGGGCTGATATTCTATGATTTTAGGACATCATATGAAATCATGAAAAACTTAAAGTTGGTTATGTGGCCAGAAACAGCCTGCGCGAGTCAAGGCATCATCTAGTTTACACAGGAAAACCAGTGGTCTTACAATTCAAATACCAGACATGCTCGTGAGATCATCAAATGTCAACGAAGTGTCCATCTGCAACTGGATAAGTTCTTCTGGATTTTCCGATATGTTTCCAAATCTTCCGATTCTTCCCAAGTTTTTCCAGGTTCTTCCCATTTTTCCAAAATTTGGATTACAATCCCATATGCTCCATGTATGGAATATTTACTTACATTTACCACCAAAATGGCCCAAATGTAGGTAAATATTCCACACATGGAGCATATGGGAATTACAAGTTCTAAACAGCATCCCAAGTGCAACCCTTCTTCCCTGATCGTCGGCACCATCGAGTCGGCCCAAGGACAAGAGGTTGAGGGATGTGATGACCAGACCTGGGGACATGGGATAATCATCGACAAACCCGCTATAAATAGATCTTTTTAATGGGAAAATCACCTATGAATGGCGGATTTTACATTGCCATGTTTGATTACCAGAGAGTATAGTGGGGACATGGCGGATACATACTGGGATATATATATATATATATATAAGTAAAATCAGGAACCAAACACATGGCTGTCTAATTCATGTTAATGGTGTATCATCATCAACCATTTTATTGGGATTTGCTTTTTGGAATAGAACCAACCATGTTTGGGTGGTGATAGAACGGATACACAACAATGGAATATAACTACAAGATTGTTGGCTCATGTTGGATAATCATCAATCTAGCTATTTTTATGAGATATCTACTAGATTGTACTAGGAACTCTATATATATATATATCATATATCTAATATGTGGGAAATCGTCATCATTTGCAAGTGTGGATTATATATTATACACCCTGCCGTAAATCTAACACACCGGTTCCAAATCTCCTCCCCTGAGCTTCCGCACCAACGATGCCTCCGATGAGCACCGGACTGGCGGGGAACGCCACACTGACCTGTGCAAGTGACTAGGCTATTCGGGCTGCCCTATGTGGACCCATTTGTGACCCAAAAACCAGCGAAAGTGGGTTTATAAGAAAAACACATCAAGATATAGAAACGGTTGCTGAAGTTCCAAATATAGAATCAACAAAATAGAAAACTGCAACCAGTCGGGGGATGTGGATTCATCCCGGTACATGCAGCTGTGGAAAAGATGGAAGCCTGAACGTGGCCATGTTTCAACAGGAGCATCACCTTCCAGACTCATTACTTTAAGCAGCTTCCATCAACCAACCGGGCTTGAGCAACTAAAGGAAACATCATTTTATGAAGCCGTAAAAAACATGCCCTGAAAAACAGAAAAAACACAAGCATAGTTACAAACAAATACAGAATGACAATAGTAATTGTATGTAATAGCAATAATAACAATAACCTATCTTCAAATTCAATCAAAGATAAATGTGTTTACAATAATATGAGGTTACTTTAAGAGTATAAATCTATATCTTCAAATCTATGTGTTTACGGTACTTTTATGTACTTTTACCATCTAACACGGCCATTTAACATTGAGCCCAGCCGCTGGGTCGCTGAAGGGGTCCAGTTGCTCGGTGGCCGAGGGCCTCGGAAAATGCGACATGCCATGGTAGATGGTATATCATACCCTCCGGTCAATTACTATTTGATGGTTGGGAAACTCCATTGAATAGGGAATATATAGGGAATATGAATACCCCTAGCTCCTTAGCTCCCTCCTAACCACTGGATAGATTATGTAACAACATAGACCCTGAACATGTCTGAACATCACAAATTTTGAGTAGAAATTCATCTTCCAACCCCTATCTGCCAGGGTCTATGTTAATTTACTGGAGGGTATATGTATATGTTGTTTCCATTGTTGTTGATGGTTTAAGCGGGGAAAATAGATGAAAGATGGGACATGAAACATATTTTAAAAAGCACTAACCAAGCATCTCTATAAACCTGTACGTCATTGCAAATCATCAAAAAATCACCCATCGTTTGCCAAGATGTTCATGTCATTCCAACAGTGCCCAGGTTCCACTGCTGTGTGGATTGTCATCTTACCAGTTCCATGGATCATACCCATAAACGTGGCCATAACCTGTAGGTAAAGCCACCCACCCATGTTTAACAAATCTGCAACCTGGCAGGTTAAAACTCATGTATGAAAAATCCCACGGTTTCTAGATCATACCATATCCTCCGGAAACCGTGGATTTCCCACAAGATCTGCTGTAGCATTCTGGAGGGCCTTCCGGTTTGAGAAAAAGTGCCCCAAAGTTTCATATGGATGACTATCATGTTCCCATCAGCGCCATTTTGCGCTATACCCGGTATACCCCACATCTCCAGCCCCCACACCGCCACCGAGCCCCACAAGGCATCCAACTCTCCCAGCAAGGGCCGTAAGACCAACTTCAAGGCCTTAGAATTTCTTGGAGGCCGTGGGGCCATGATCCAAGGCCCATCCCACGAATCATAACTGAGTTCACAACTGTTATAACTGGAGCCCCTAGGCTATACTGAAACTGGGCTGTACTAACCTGGTGGGAACCACCAAGTAAGGTGATTGGACATAGTGTTTTTTCTATAACACGTGTTGGTTGGTGCCAACTATTGCTTGGCATTATAACCGCCCCATTAATGGCTTTAGCACAGAAAATATGTGCTGGTTTGTGCAAGAATGGTGTGGGTGTGCTCCCAAATTTGATGGCTTAGACATGTCAAGATTCTTAAAACCATCATTTTCTATTGGCATTTTTCCATGTATATACCCCGTGTTCAAACACAGCCAGTTACCAATACATCCAGTTGGTGGATCACCCCATTGACCCAGGACTTGGAGAAAATGATGCATTTTTCTCTTGGGAGAGTTAGATAATATGTAGCTAGGATATGCTTGGGCACAGAGCAGAGAACCCTGAAAACAAAGTAAGGTCACCAGGAATATGTGCAGCAAATCAACAGCTCCCTGCAAGTTGCCTGCAAGGCTGTGGATTTCTAGGTGCCAGACCAAAGGCAAAATCTGGTAATTGAGGCTGATCTGATTCTCCTGAAATCGGGACAAAGCAAGCGATTAGACGAACACGCAGGACTTCTGATATAGATTATATGATGATGTCACTTCACTTGGAAGTCGCTAGATCTAAGGTTATCCACTACTAAATCCATCTTGGGATCAGCAAATCATTGGGCACATACCGGGTTCTTCAAAAAAAACAGCCATGCCATCGACCAAAAAGTTTCATCATCCACCGGAAGCCCCCGGACCCCCTGTCTCAATGTTGTTTACCATCGCTTCTCAATGGCCGGAGCAAGAATGGCCGTTTTTTTTTGAAGGCTCAGCCAAGCACTGCTGTCACGCAACATTGAAATTGGGGGACCAGGGGTGTCTAACTCTCCTCGCCAGACTTCAAGTTGGTTGGTTGCTTTTTTTGAAGAACCCGGTATGAGGGTTGCTTCCCACCCGGTGCAAAGCATTCACCCGAACTCGGTTGAACCAGTTTTGCCGGTTAAATCTCATGATCTGCTGGGCGGGGTCAAATGCGGGCAGTATCAAATGCACAGTTTCTTTGATCGATATTCATGAACATATGTAAACCATTAGCCCCCAAGGAATAATCCAGGTGGATCTTCCCAAACTGTGCATGAACCAATTAAGAAGAATCACCTTTAGCAAATCTAGTTTCATCCCAAAGCAGGCCCATTGCACTGCAAGGCTATTGAAAACGCAACTTGGCCAGTCATTGTGTTGCAAGCAGAGTTCGCCTTGGGGTACCGCATTTCAGGTCGCCTCCGAAAAACGTGCCCAGTTCACCTTCTACCCCTTGGGGGATTCCCAGTTAAAATGCGAACTGCGCAAAACTGCATTGAACATAACAGAGAATGAACGTATTTCACACACCTTTTGCCAGTCTGTTTGGTTGTACTTGATTTGTTACAGAATGCATGTTTGTGCTGGTGAACCCCTTGTTTTGGCAGGAGGAAGGTTTTACCTCCATTAAAACCCGATTAAACACCATTAAACCACAATAAAATCCCATTCACTCCCCATTTTAGTTGGTGATGTCAGCATATTTCCCAGCTTTCCCAAGCCCCACCCGTCGTTGCGTCACCGGTCACGTCTCCTGGGAACCGATCAGTAGACCAATCAACATCAGGAGTGCTGAGGCCTGGGGCCGAGGACGTTCGGCGTAAACATTTTAAAGACTCCCGTATATATATATATATGTGTGTGTATATACAGACAGAGATAGATAGATAGATAGATAGATAGATAGATAGATATTTCTGATCACAAGCCGACAAGCCGAAGTTAACCTTTGCTAGTCAAGGTGATTCTTTTTACACACACATATGCAAAAGAGTGTGAACTATAGTTAAGCCGTACTAAATATGACTAATCATGATAAATTTATACTAATTTACTTACTGTATATCAATTTGACTAATTGACTTTTGCTCAGAATGGCCGGGTACAGCACTTTAGCACATGGTTACACAGGACCAGTTCACCTTCACAGAAGAAAACAACTGAAGAAAACACAACAAAAATTGAAGCTGAACCTCAGAACTCAGATGAAAGTCAAAGCTCACTTTATACAAACAACGAACAAAAGATGATGATAGATGGTTAGTTCATACCCATGTTTCCATTCATATCCCATTTGCCACCATTTTTTAATTGTTAGTTTATTGTTCTCGCTGAAATCATCTTAAATCCCCTTTTTGATGGGTTAAACCCTAATTTTCCAGTTGTTTTCACACATTTTTTCAAACTTAAACCATGGTGAATTGGTGCTTGGTCCACTGATTTTCACACAGCTTGCAGGACTAAGGTGGCCACAGCGTAGCCCGCAAGGCCTCCACTGTAGGGGGGCAGCATTGGTGAACCTTAAAAGAGGTGGAATTTATGGATGTTCATCAATTCATCCCCGAAAAAGATCACATAATTTTTGACAACCCCCCATATCCTCAAACGTTCATGTTTCATATTTCTTCTTACTTCTACATGGTGCCACCACCAAATTTGTTGGCAAACTCCCCAGCTTTCGTTGGTTTCACCTCATTTGAAGGTGAGAAAAACATTTCACAAGCACTGCTTATGAACTCAGCATCTCAAAACAGGGGTTAACAAACACTGTTTATTGGTCATATTCCTCTTTTATGCTCATATCTTTTAATCCCACATGATTGATCATTTTTGCATATAACAAACATAGTACAACCAGCAACATGCTATGAATAATTGCGAGCGTGACCCTCCAGCTAATCAACAACTAGATATCATACATACAACTAATTAATCATAGAATTAGTCACAGATAGAGATATTTTCCATCTAGAACTATAGTCATCCTGGAGTAGACAAAATATGGAAAATCCAAATAGATACTGGTTGGTGGTTGACCTACCCCTCTGAAAAATATGAAAGTCCGTTGGGATGATGACATTCCCATATATTTTAAACAATAAAAAATGTTTGAAACCACCACACAGGATATTCTACAACAAATAGCTAACTGGTGGTTTCACCCCCCTGAAACATATTAGTCAGATTGGATCATCATCCCAACTATTGGGGGAAATAAAAATCATGTTCCAAACAACCAACCAGTATTAGTCGATATAATCACGGATAGTGGATATTTATAGATAATTAATGACCTAAATGCAACTAACATGGATATATTATGGATAGAGAGATCTTTTCCAGATAGAACCAGCACCTGCGGCCAGCGACATGGACAAATTGGCGTCCTCATTGGGTACCTGCTCGGGGGAAACGGATTTTTTGCCATGGAAAGTCAGGGAAAATCCACCATTTTTTGATATTGTTTATAATTCATCTATCATCTGTAAATGTGGGTCATTATCTTAGTTTACAGGATGGTGCAAACTGAAGTGGCAAATCACCATCACGTATTCATTATTTTCAGGGAAACACCGGATTACCCGAATGTTTCATTACTGCCATATGCGTGGTTAAATCCCTATGTTTGACAGCTAATTTAATCCCAATCTCTATTGTTGCTGGCTAAATCCCAGTTGTTTGCTGGCTTTTGATCCCAATTTCTGAAAGTTACATCAGAATACTTGTGAACCTTTCATCTATATATATATGTGTGTGTGTGTATATCTATGTATAAATACAATCCCACCGGATGTATTTCCCCAGCAAGACAAACCCAAATGATCTACGGTTCATCGCCCTTCGCGCTGGGCCGCCGCGGCAATGGATTGCTGTCGGGTGATGGCGCCAAAACCTGTGAAGTGGAGATCTGAAGCCGAGTGGGATGTAGTTTTAATGGTTTTTGCAGATAACCTGGTTGGTGGTTTTAAGCATTTTGAAAAATATGATTCGTCAATGGGAAGGATGACATCCCAGATATGAAATGGTCAATAAAAAATCTTTGAAACCACCAACCAGTTACTGTAGTTGCTAACATCTTCTGAAGTCATATAGATAGAGTGATTAGATGGATATACTTGTTGACTAATGACATCTGATGACTATAACTATTAATTGAATCACACGTTTTTGTGCAAAGTATAACGCGAGCTCCTCCAAGAGGAAAACATCCCCGGCATGGAAGGTAAAACATACCCTCCAGTGATCAGGCATCTTCATCCATTTATAGTGGATTCTTCCAAATTTTCCCATGAATTTCCCATGTTATTCCCATTCAATATTTAAAACCTCCATATTTACTTGAGACCGTACCATAGGTTCATGTTAGGGGACCTCAGGAATAGCATGCAGTTCCATGTTAGATTTGGGGAGTCTATGGGATTTCCCAGCGGCCATGTTTGATGACCGGCACCGCAAACCCTGTGGGTTGGATGATTCCGAAACGGGGAATGTCGTAGCTCCAGTTGTGGCAGCAAAACGCGAATGAATCTATCCGGACTGGCTTGTATACATATTGGAACAAAGAACAACTATACTTTTCATATATGTAAGTGTGTACATTAATATCTCTCCCCATTTTTTTTACACAGCATGTAGATATGTTAGTTAATAATAGTTAATAAACCCATTTCCGGTGACGATATCAACTCACTACCCGACCAAACCATGGATCTGAGCAGCAGCCCACAGATGGGAAGGGCCAAACCTGGCAGGACACCCATGGTTCCCTTCCTGTGGCCATTGGGCACCCCAAACATCCGAAAAAACGATGGTCCATTTTAGCAACAACGGAGAGGAGAATACCAAAAAAAAACTGACGTATCCGTATATGTAAATAAATAAATCTATATATATATATAAAGAGAGAGAGAGATAGATAGATAGATAGATAGATAAGATAAGATTAGATTAGATTAGATTAGATTAGATAGATAGATAGGTAGATAGATAGATCGATCGATCGATAGATAGATACATAGGTAGATAGATAGATAGAGAGATCGATAGATCGATAGATCGATGGATCGATAGATCGATAGATCGATAGATCGATCGATCGATCGATAGATAGATCGATAGATAGATAGATAGATAGATAGAGAGATAGAGAGAGAGAGAGAGAGAGTGAAGAAGCCACAACAAAAGGCAGGCCCCGAATAACGAGGATGGCTTCTAGGCAATTCTAGGCATATCTTCCATTTGTAGAGTTCCAGAGGCTGATTTTCGAGTGCCATGTTATCACTGCTATGATTGTCCTCTCTTTGCACTCATGACTTCCCCAAGGCTACAAAATTAGTAGCTGCTCAATGTGTTGAACATCCCCTGGGAAATATACCGCATACTTTAGACTCCCCTCAAAAAAATACTCAGGAATTGCAGAAATGTGATGATGACTGTAATCAAACATGGCTGCAAAATACCCCATTTAGTTCCAGGCGTTTTCCATTTGAAGATGTACCCATTGAAAGTGGCGATTTCCCAGCAGCCATGTTGGCTATATAACCTACATAACAACATAACCTATATAACCCATATATTATTGGTATCACCTATATAACCGTCCACCGTCCATCCTTCAGTGACCCATGCCACCGGCACGAACACGGGAGGTGTCAACTGCACGTCATACCTCGGCTCCAAGGTGCTCCGACGTCATTGTGGTTGAGTTACCCTCTGGTAAACTAACATAACTATGGAAAATCACTATTTTTAATGGGTAAATCAACTACAAATGGCCATTTTCTATAGCTATGTTAAATTACCAGAGGGTATATTTGTAATGCCAACCCCGGATTAAGAAAACCAAATGAAAACCATGGTTTATTGTATAATTAGAGGGTATTCCCCCAATAGTCATGATTTGATACTTAAATGGTACCTTACCAATTAAACAGCGTACAGTAGGGGTTTATTAATCCAGGGTTGACATTCGAAATCATTTATGGGACATGAGAATCAAGAACATAAGCCACTTACTATATATCTATATGTATATAAGATATGATGTGTATGACAAAAATCATGGATTGCCCATTATGGAAGGAAATTTAGAAGTCAAACTTCCGACAATATGGACAGATGAAAAGAAGAGATGGGCAGAGGCAGAGAGAAGAGTAGAAGAGAGCAGATCAGAGAAGAGAAAGAGTATGCAGATGCGCGAAAAGGTAGGAAAGTCGCGAAACACTGTGTTTTTCCAATGATTTGGGGCTCCGGAGGGTCGAAAAGTAGGCTCGCTAAAGCGGCGAGTGCGGAGCCATCTGGCCAGATGAGCGATGAAAAAGTGCACCCCGTTGTGGGGCGAAGCACATTTCCAAGTCAAAATGTACAAAACACACCAGGGTCGGACCACTTTTGGAAGTTGAGATGTCGAAAAAGTGCACGCCGTTGTGGCGCGAAGCACATTTCGAAGTCAAAATATACAAAGCACACCAGGGTCGGACCACTTTCGGAAGTTGAGATGTCGAAAAAGTGCACGCCGTTGTGGTGCGAAGCACATTTCGGAGTCAAAATGTACAAAACACACCAGCTTCGGACCACTTTTAGAAGTTGCAATGTCGAAAAAGTGCACGCCGTTGTGGCGCGAAGCACATTTCGAAGTCAAAATGTACAAAACACACCACGTACGGACCACTTTTTCTCGTTCCGCGTGGCAGGCGCAAGGGATTGTGCACCTTCTCAAAAGTGAGCAAAACGTGAGGGTTTTGTGGCATTGCCAAAAACGATGGCAGGCGTGGGACATTTGAAGAGGATCTTCAAAGATGCATTTTCCGTGGCAGGCGCAGTACAAGAGACATCTTCATCAGAGATATTAGGAAGTCAGGGCGCTGATTTCCTGAGACGGGTTGCATTTTGGAGCATCAGATCTGTAGGTTTGCTAAGATGATTTTGCGTGACAGGTGCAGCACTTCGTATGACCTGGCATCACTTTTTCGTGGCAGGCGCAGTACTTTCGACAGGTCGAGTGGAAAAACCGCAAAACGCATTGGTACGAGGCTGTCAGCTCTGCACTCAACTGTCCATTTTTGAAGGAAGTCTCGCAGAACTCATTTGTTTTTGATGTTGTCAAATTCAAAAGTTGAAGAAGTCTCGCAGAATTGCTTCGTTTTTGACGTTGTTAAGTTCTAAAATTGAGGAAGTCTCGCAGAATTGCCTCGTTTTTGACGTTGTTAAGTTCAACAATTGAGGAAGTCTCGCAGAATAGATTCGTTCTCAAACCTGCAGACAGATAGATAGATAGATAGATAGATAGATATAGATATAGATAGATAGATAGATAGCTAGCTAGATAGCTAGCTAGCTAGCTAGATAGATAGAACAAAAAGTAATACCGTATTAAACGTGCTACATAATGCTACATATCTAAACAGTCGTTCTTTGTTTTTTTCTAGGGGAACAGATCTGCTGAATCGGTATAAGCCTCAGAAACTCACTCTCTCTCTCTCTCTCTCTCGCTCTCTCTCTCTCTCCATCGCCATCTGTCAAGGCTGCCTCAGAAACTGGATCTGCCATTTTATCAGCGAGGCTCGTCGTCACTTTAAGGCTACTACGAGGGGAAGACCGCATGTATAGCTTTGGACCATCATTTACTGAAAGGCAACTCGGGAGGATTGTATCTTCCCTAGGATGATGGCAACTGAGATGTGCTACGCCCAAAAGTTAACTGCTCCATACAGAGCAAGGATCTTCTCCAACTAACGCATTGAGTCCCACCTTTATTTGCGCTCCAGCACTTGCCACCACATTTTTTCCAAGGCATGCGCAAAGGCGACAAAGCTGTAACAGGTACGTAAGACGTGTCGCTTCAAATTAAGGTGCTAGGCACGGCTGGGCGAATTCATTGTCCCTGTCTGCTTTATGATTCTTACTTTTTCAATTGCCATTCCCAAAAATGGAAGGCATTGATGCAACATCGGTTGACTAACCAGTGGCTTCATGAGTTGCGTAAACCGCTTGTATGCGATTTTCAAGGCAGAATTTGCCCAAATGCAAAGAAACGAGGGTCGTGTCTGACATCTAGACGTTGACCGTCTGCTCCTGTGGGCCAGCTGTTTCTCTGCCCTGGTGACAAAACCTTGGCGACTGCTTTTGCTACCGTTATTCACCGTTATTCCTCCCTACCAGAGAGAAGATCACATGGCTAACCTCACCTATTTCACAAGAAATTAAATTGAATGTTGGTGCCATCTCAGTGGGTATCGCTGCTCGTCAAGTTCCACCCCGGATCTTTCTCCTGCGCTCTTGAGACAAACTTCCACACTTACCTCAACTAGGAGTCTTAGGGGCTCACTCGCCGCACAGGAGGCAAATCGGGTCAGGCAGCGGCAGAGAAATCAATGGTCAAACGAGCGCGCGTTCCCATCAGGGACCCCTCCGCTTCGTTTGTCCAGTACAAAGACCGAGATCAGCTTCGGTTGCGCATGTTCACTCTACACAGAACACTTGACACATGCAATTGAACATGGAAGCGACCAACCCATGTATATCAAACAGGGATATACAGTCCCACGGGGTCCTTCTAATAAGCCAAACTGTATTCAGCTTGTTTGAGTCAAGATCGTTGCAATTTGTACATTGCTCAAATCTGGGCCCCAAAAAAACTATGGTCAATGAATCATCATTTTCTCCACATCTAAAAATTGACCCCCAGCCACATGTTTAGCTAATCATCTAATCCCACCCTCCTAAGTAATATTAAACACCCCCATCCTATGTTCCCAATGTGGAAAATTTACTACATCATAACCATGGTTTCTAAGGATTAGGCGGAGATTAATCTTGGATTGTTGTTGAGGGGGGTACGAGTACCCAAGAGGGCAGTGAGGACCAACTGATCTGCGAAACCTCTCATCTCGGCCATGCGGAATGTCGACGCAGCTGCCCCTGTTTTTTTTTGGATTTTTGGAAGGAAAAAACATAATTCATGTGGGTAAAACAAGAATAACTGGTGAAATTAATCATTAATCATCATGGTTTAATCAGATTTAATCACCATTAATGTGGGTAAAACAATGTCATAAACTAACCATTCCCCAAATCACCATAAATAAGTGGTATGTGTACCATTCCCAACTGGGTGGTTGATGATGGTTTTTCCCAGGGACGTGGAGGCAGCAGCACCTGAGGAACGTGTCATTTAAAGCAGATGCTATTCCTCCATGGTCCGTGGTCCTCAGGGGCTAATCAGCTCCAGCAAACAAAAGCACCTGCTTCCCTATTGGGTGGCAAGAATGCAATGTAAGCCAAGCTTCAGGGGATCCTAGGCCCCCCATGTCCCCCCTCAACCGATTCTGAAACTCATAAGCCCTGATGGAGTCTTAAACAAAGAACTGCTCGCGGTCGACATTCAGCGGAACAAATTCACTGTGCGGTTTCAAAGGGGGGAAGTGCCGCTGCTTTGGGAAGTTCCCTGAAATGCATTGACATGTTCGTTTACAAGGACGCGCTTCGTATATTTTTCCTGCGGATACATCATCAGTATCTATCAATGGATTGGTTAAAGGGAAAATCTACAGCAAACCAGAGATTTTCCCATTAAACCAATCCATTGAATCTAAAATCCACACAGGTAGACTGCGGAAGGGGAACCATTTGGCTGGAGATGGCTGGAGTATAACCTGATGCTATTGCTCCCACTTCTGGGCCTCCAAACAGCACATTTCTGAGCCCTTTGAAAACTTTCACCCATCTTTTGTTTGCACCAGATACAATATGCACGTGAATATGTAGTAAAATACACATATTTCAATTTTGGCTGGTTCTCTGTTGATCGAACCATTTAAAACAATTTTTACTTTGTGCTTTATCCATGAGGAAATTTCATTCTGGTTGCTGTTTTACTTCCCAGTCCCCACTGTGCATCTTAGCAGACCTTTAGCCTGCTATGATATGAGCAGCGGCGCTCACCACATCGAACCTGAGTAGAAGGCACATGCTGGGGCCCGAGAAACTGCGTTGACACCTATCCAGGCATGATCTCTAAAGCGGTCTCGATGGCCGGGAACCTAACCATACCTGAATGATAATAATCAACATCTTGTAATAATGAGTAATTATGGTTTTCAAACCATAGGTAACCATATATCATATATCATATATCTCCCAATAATGAAATCCACAATCATCATTAAGGTTTTCCACCTCTTGTAACCTCGATACGACATATTCAAGTAACATTAGGGATCAGAAGCGCAGGCATAGTCACAAATCGATGGAACTCCGGCGGCAACGGAAAAGAATCGGGAATCAAACGCCATCGGAAAACCTCTTGAACCCCAAAAGCCTGAAGGCTTCAAGGTCCCCATTTCCACAAGGATTCCCGTGTTACAAACCACTGTGGTTGAAGACCATAGGACCCAGCGAATCTGCAAACATGGCAAGTGACACAGGACCTAGAGCCCACAGGTACTTCAAGCTTATTCAAATTGAATTGTAACTTGAGGCGGCCCCCTCAGCCATTCCTAAACCTGAACTTAGTATTCTTTGGAATGCTTCTCCATAAAGTATGTCGAGTCGAACCCATGGATAGGCAAACCAACAAAATACTCGGCGAGGTCGGCCAGGTCGATGCAAGTGCCCTTTGAGTTTTCGTTAAACACATACCCAGATCTGGGCAAATTACTAAAACATGTTTTTGGACCTCAGAATATCATGGGCGAATACCTACTGTCCTGTATAGTTTCTGGGGATACCCTCCTGTTTCTACTAAGAAAATGATAGAAAATGACGCGGAAAATCCATGGTTTCTTCGGACATGATCGAAATTCATAGGGACCGATTTTCCAAGGCACGCCAGGACCGTTTGAAAGACTTAGCTGTTCACGGCCCTGCAGCACAGTCGCCTGCGCAAGGGCGGGGCATAGGAACCCTATGTAACCAAGTGATCATCTTTTTACATGGGCAAATGCTGCTAAAAGGATTGATTACAAAATAACAAAGATTGCAAACAACATAGAAAAGTATAATTCATTTTAGCACGTATTGTTCCAACATGTTCAACATGATTTATGATTTATGACTCACACCAGGTCCAAGTCTATGGGCCCATGAGAGGCCTCAAACACTGGTGCTTCCCAAGTTCAGGTTAAAGTCCTCCGGCGTCATGAAGATTTGCGCCTGCGACCATCAGTGGATGTGGAAGGGCACCCTTAACGATCGGTTGTGAAAAGGTCACGAGTTTCAAAGGGGAAGAGGATCTGATTGAAGCGACTTTTTGTGAATTCATGTGTGGTCTTGAAGGCTTAACCCTCTTGTCTTGATAATTCATGACATTCATGATAATCAATCATCCGTAACTCCGACTCCCCGGGACAATTCCCAACGTTTGACAGTTTTCTCTCATTTTCTCTCCATGTGTGTTTGACAAAATTTGGCTGCCTGATCACCCAAACAATAAAACACTGCTACATACAGGTACCCTAGGATAAAATCACAAAAGAAAGTGGAAACCCATGGTTTCCTCAGGAAAACAATATTATACTTTAATAGTGGATTTTACCGTTTCATTGGTGGTGACTAGTGAAGTCTCCCGTGTGGTCCCTCCCTCTGCCTTGCCCTTTGCCAAACTGGACGTATCGGCTTGGCGCGCTTTCAAGGTCTGTTGCAGCCTCGGCACGAGAAAATGCAAGCCGGTCTAAGGGATGAAGGTTGTGAATCAACCATTGCACATACTGTATTGATTATCAATGATGTTCATGTTTGTTCAAAATCATTATCTCAATATTTATCAGTATTATCATTGTTTATCAATATTTGCCATCATTTATCACAACATATTTATCAATTCTTGTTACTAGCATTCTTGTTTCACACCTTCATCGTCTGATCCTCCTCTTCTTTTTACATCGCCATCAAGAACTCTTCACCATCTTCACGCTGTTCATATCCCTTGTTTCTTCACAGCCGCACAGCCTGCCCTGGGGTAGTTTACTAACAAAGCTGTGGAAAACCCATGGTTTCCCGTTCGGAAAATGATCGACGAAAAAATAGTGGGCTTCCACATCTATCTTAGTTAACCCTAGGGTAACCAATGAATTATGGATACCCTCTGGTTATTTAACATAGCCATGGAAAATCCCTTATAAATGGAGGTTTTAATGGGAAACTCATCTATAAATGGGCCATTTTCCATGGCTATGTTAAATAACCAGAGGGTAATGGTGGAAAAACCGTGGAGAACTGTGGATAATTGTCGCCACTTTAATAGGGAATACGGCTAACCCAAGGGGTATCATCTTCAGAACCCATCCTCCTCAACCGGCGCACTTGTACATCTCCACTCGCTCTGTGACATTTGGCACGGAGGTGTTCAAACCAGAGATGTACGCCAAAGCTGCTTGCACCTGAAGGATGGCAAACCACTCAAAAACACACTGTGCCTGTGCCTAAAAAAACTGTCCATTATATATAAACTATCGGGGAAAACATAGGTTTCGGCCGGTGACTACTATTACCATATTACAAAGGTTGTGACTACTAAGGCTATTACCATATTACTACTATTATAACCATATTACTATTACCATAGGTTCCGGTCATTAGTAATGGTTGTGAAAAATGGATGTGGCCCCGTGGCCCCTTGAGATCACCAACAAGCGGCCGGCCGCAACTCTCAGTCTGGGAAGTCTGTGTGAGTTGAGGGGCTTTGCCATGGGCGCCTGTCTGAAAATAACAATATATACGTATAGTAGATTATAGTCGATTATAGTAGTATAGTACCATCTTATTGGGTTACAAAAAATGATAGTACCTTTAGTATATAACTGTAACATACTATAACTTATTACAATGGTTACGGTTAAGTCATGAAAAAATAGTACCCAATTTAGATAACTTCATCATTGTCCCGACGAAAGCAACATGTTGCTGCTAACACCCTTGGAGAAACCCAAAATCATGCCCCGTCGGCTACCCTATTCTCTCTCAATAGAATATCTGGTTGGTGGTTGAGCCACCCATCTGACAAATATGATTTCAGTTGGGATGATTATTCCCAATATATGGAACGTCAAAAAAAACATGTTCCAAACCACCAACTAGTAGATTATTTTCCCACTGTATCCGATTGTGTTCCACTTTCATGCTGGTTGACTGACCACTCTCGGCTGAGAATGGAACCAATTTTTGACCATCCGACTGACCCTGGAACTGCTTCTGAAGCCGCTCGTTATCTGCCTGGTGTTTTGGGAAAATCCGCTGCGGTAGGGTCATGAAGTAAACAGGTGAACATGGGAACTATAGCATTTCCTGCTGAATAATATTGAATGGTTCTTGCGACACTTCAGGATTTCTACAACGTTGTATGTATATATATATATATTTATTTATTTATACCTTTACGGCTGGTCACTATAGTGAAAAAAACTTCCAGCCACACCAGGTCCCTCCAAACAATGGTCAAAAAAGGGTTGCAGGCAACAAACTGCCCTATGTAAAACATCCTAAGGTATGCTTTCTGAAATGTAAGGGTATCATCATGAATAATCAATCAATCAATTTATTTGAACAACATTTTTTTAGTATGGCCTTGGGTTTCCCTAGGAAATGCTCTACAAATGGTAGATTTTCTATGTCTATCTTAGTTTACTGGAGGGTACCCCCCGAGAAGTAAAATAATTAGCGCATAATTCCAATAATCCAATAACATCCTTATAATTAAACGATAAGAATCCACATACTTTCCATATGATTCCCTCAATCCTAACTCTCGTGTGATTCCCAAAACTCCGCCTGCGTCTGGATCAGCTCCGTTCTCTGCTGCTCCAGTTGGATGTCCGCCGTCAGCTTCGCGGCCTAGTAAGTGATCCGCAGGCGCTTCGTTGGCCAAGGCAAACCCCCCAAAAAAAGGGGGAACATCCAACCCTAAAATCCTAAAACTGGTGAAACAAGTTGAACCTTTTCGGGCTAATCACACATACACATGTTAAGTATATATACACACATGTATATATATATACAAAAACATCAAAAGGTATAGTTGAGTTCATCAATGTTTAACGATGTCTATCATAATTCTCAAATGCACATGCCACTTGATGATGCCCGAACCATTGATAGCTCTACCCACTCACGGCTGAGGGGCGTTCACCGCGTTCTGACTCTCCTGTTTCTGAAGCTCGTTGATGCCTCAATCTGGCATGGTCGCCTCTTGGCCCAAAGATGTCAAAAGGCATCCTAATGGCCATGTTTTCAAATGCTAATGGCCAGCTTACATTTTATGCCAAATCAATATTCACCATCCTAAACTTTGGCGTTCACATGCAGCCGCTTTGGTTGCCTTTAAAACTTTAAAGCTCCACGGTGAAAACCGCTGGTGGACACTGTTTCGCAAGGATCCAACCTCAAACGTTGGTCCTTGCCTCTCACTCTTGTTGTTTGACTTTCATTGGTTGATGATGCAACAGCGGAAAAAAACAAACAGAATCAAAAGATACCAGGATTTTGGATCATCAATCCGGGTAATTAGTTTGGCAACACATTGCAAAGCATGTTTTTCCCCACCTGCCAGGTGAGGGTTGTTAGATTTTATGTCAGTTGCTTCCTCCTCGTCCTCCTCGTCCTCGTCCTCCTCCTTCTCCTCCCTCTTCTCGTCCTCCTTCTCCTCCTCCTCCTC
>Ga0126342_10002914_pt1 | contig 27538 bp, 28 predicted proteins | sample Cyp1metagenome_FD_92528 | JGI IMG/M metagenome (GOLD analysis project Ga0126342, IMG submission 92528) | Coral microbial communities from Lord Howe Island, Old Settlement Bay, Australia - Cyphastrea 1 metagenome | ecosystem: Host-associated > Invertebrates > Cnidaria > Coral ... | reverse complement strand
ACGCACGCACGGGCTTGGCTGGCGCACGGCGCATGCAAGTTCTATAGATGAGAAAGGTCTTATATATATCTTTAAGGCAACTTCCGCCCCGCCTCGTGCGGGTACTACTGGTATATATATATAATTTATATATAACACAACATATCCCAATCTATTTAACATACCGCCTCTAAATCTCTTTTGTAGGAACATCACATGGTCAGTCTGCCTCAAAAAATCTTGGCTTAACCACCACTCAGTCCACGTCCGTGCCTTGCATTTCAAGCCGCAGAATGGGGCCCTCGATCTCGATGAGCTCAACGTCACCTGACTCAACAAGACCGAGTGAACATATGGTGAACCATGATTATCTGCTATACACACTAAGAACTTCTAATTTCGTATATTCTAGGTTTCCTTAACGCTTTGTGGCTTTGTGAGCAGGTTTTTTATATATCATATTTTGGATTAGGTTATATTGGTATGCTGCATGTTTTTCAACAACTTCCATACAGAGCCCACGCACATCCAGGCCTCCATCTTTTTGAAGATATGGTCGAAGCTCATCCAAGACCATCCTGGGAGCAAAATATGTTCAAGATCCAATTGAGAAATGTCAGCATTGAAAGGTGCAGGTTTCAATGTCAATTCAACTTGAGGCCAGGGTGGGGGTACGAAAAGTAGCAGGGCTGTTGTAGGGTGGCAATATCAATATCTATTGGCTCCCGCAAGCGAGAACCCCACAATGCAGCAATCGTCTCTCGCCAGGTTCTTTGAGCACAAGAAAGACAAGATCAAAAAAACACCCTCCAAATGGAAACCCAAATCTGCCTTAGGAGTACGCAAGATGTTAAAGGCAACGCAGCATATGTATGATAATGATGCTGATGATGATGAGGATGAGGATGATGAGGAGGATGAGGATGAGGATGAGGACGATGATGATGATGATGATGATGATGATATATTATAATTATGATTCTGATTATGATTTTGATTATGATGATTATTGTCGATGATGATGGTGGTGATGATGATGATTATGATTATGAATATGATGATGATGGTGATTATGATTATGAATATGATGATGATGGTGATGATGAGGAGGAGGAGGATGAGGATGATGATGATGATGAGGAGGAGGAGCAAGAGGAATACTGATATGATGATGATCATTTGGTGATCTTAGAGTTGATGGTTGATATACTGAACATCCTGAAAATGAAATACTGAACAGGACGACCCTCTACCTGCAGGAGACCAATGGCCCAGGGGGGCCCGGGGGGGATTGAACCCGGGCCTGCCAAGGGGGGGGCCTAACTGGAAAGTTTCAGGGTTTGCAAAAGTCCTGGTGCCTACCTATTCCTTGCTAAAGCAGGAGCAGCACAAGCTAGCTTTCGCAATAATTCCAATTACCAGTTGTACCGCGCAAGGCGGTGGCGGAAGTTTCAAAAATAGGAAACCTATAGGAGAGATTGGTTGTTGTGAGTCTCGGATGGCAGAGCGAATCCACTGATGGACCGACAGGTGGTTGGAGTTGTGTTTTTTGGAGTGGTGTAATGTAGTGTGAGTGAAGTAGTGTAGTTGTAGTTGTAATGTAGCGTCGATTTGTTGTGGTTGCAGCGTAGTGCACTGTAATTAATGTTATGTATAGTGTAACTAGTGTAATGTAGTGTTGTGTGCAGTAGTAGCAGTAGCAGTAGCAATAACAATAACAATAGCAGTAGCAGTCGCAGCAGCAGTAGCAGCAGTAGTGGTCGTAGTGGTCGTAGTGGTCGTAGTGGTCGTAGTGGTCGTAGTGGTCGTAGTGGTCATAGTGGTCGTAGTGGTAGTAGTAGTAGTAGTAGTGGTAGTAGTAGTAGTAGTAGTGGTGCTGCTGCTGCTGCTACTGCTACTGCTACTGCTACTGCTACTGCTACTACTACTGCTACTACTACTACTACTGCTGTAGTAGCAGTAGTAGTAGTAGTAGTAGCAGTAGTAGTAGCAGTAGCAGTAGCAGTAGCAGTAGCAGTAGCAGTAGCAGCAGCAGCAGTAGAAGTAGCAGTAGCAGTAGCAGTAGTAGCAGTAGCAGCAGTAGTAGTGGGAGTAATAGTATAGTGGTAGCAGTGGCAGTAGCAGTAGCAGTAGGAGGAGGAGGAGTAGTAGTAGTAGGAGTAGCAGTAGCAGCAGCAGCAGTAGCAGTAGCGGTAGCAGTAGCAGCAGCATTAGCAGTAGGAGGAGTAGTAGCAGTAGCAGTAGCAGTAGCCGTAGCAGCAGTAGTAGCAGTAGTAGCAGTAGTAGCAGCAGCAGCAGCAGCAGTAGTAGTAGCCCTGCTGCACCTGTCACGCCAAATCATCTTCCCAAAACTGAAGATCTGATGCTCCAAAATGCAACCTCTCTCAGGAAATCAGCACCCGGACCTCGTAGCAGCTCTGATGAGCATGTCTCTTGCACGGCACCTGCCACGCGAAATGCATCTCGCCAGATCCTCTGCATATGCCCCATGCCTGCTACAAAACCGTCACATTTTGCTCATTTTTTGACAAGGTGCACAATCCCTTGCGCCTGCCATGCGAAACGACATCTGAACGTCCAAAAGTGCTCCGTACCCCCCACTTTTTTGCACTTTTTACTTCGAAATGTGCTTCGCGCCACAAGGGTGTGCACTTTTTTGACATCACAACTTCGAAAAGTGCTCCGAAGCTGCGGTGTTTTGTACATTCACTTGGAAATGTGCTTCGAGCCACAACGGCGTGCACTTTTTCGACATCGCAACGTCCAAAAATGCTCTGAACCCGTCAGTTTTGAACACTTTTGACTTCGAAATGTGCTTCTCGCCACAACGGCGTGCAGTTTTTCATCTCTCATCTGGCCAGCTGGCTCCGCACCCGCCGCTTTAGCGAGCCTACTTTTCGACCCTCCAGAGCCACAAGTCAGTGGAAAAACACAGTGTTTCGCGACTTTCTCCTACCTTTTCGCGCACCTGAAACTTCTTTCTTCTCACTCTTTCTCTTTTTGATCTTCTTTCTTCTTCTCTTCTCTTCTCTTCTCTTCTCTGACTCTTCCCATCTCTGCTTTTCATCTGTCCAAACTGTTGGAAGTTGACTTCTAAACTTCCTTCGACAATGAATCGCTATAATCCAAAAAACCAGCAGCCAGTTTAACCAATCCCGGGCCAATTGGCATTTTGAATATTTTTTGACTAAAGGGTGGGGCAAAGGGTGATATGGTCACAGTATTGTCATAGTCATATCCGGCTCCTATCCCATATATTCGGTCACTTCTGTCTGATAGCACATTAGTTGCTTCTGTCGCAAAGTCTTGTCCAGGCCAAGATTCTCAACATTCTCCTCGGTAAGTGGCAGCTTAGGCTTTCCTTTCAATACAGCCCCAAGCAAAAAATCGCTCAAGCCTGTCACAGCTTCAAATGTAGCACTATAGTGGTTGGGTGACCGGCAAGAACGAAATCCCCATTCAGAAACACAAGAAACAACATTTTCCAACGTTGAACTGATGCGTAAAGCAGTTCGGTGATTTGGTATAAACCGGGGAAAAAACACACAAAGCCGAATGAATCCTCGGCATGAAAACTTGAAAACCCTTCCGCTACACGTGTCCTTGCTGCACACCGTCTTTGAAGGGTGACTCGATTTCTGCCTTGCGAGCTATCCTGCAACATGATGCACCATGCATGCCAAAGAAATTAGAGCCAGAAAATGGATTCAATCAACAATTAATCACATACTCCATCAATCTCTGATAATCATATCCACACTGGTGTAGAAGGACTGAACACGATTGAACACGTTGCGTCATTCCACGGTGTATCGCTGTTTCCGAGTGTCTGCCTGCGCCTTTGCGGTACCGCAAACACAAGCCCTGCATCAGCAATACACGTCGCTTCTTATCATCGTACTTTACAAATACTTTTTGCAAGACTGCAAAGCTTCAAAGTGACTCCGCACTCCCGGCTCACAAGAAGATGCAGTAAGACATGTACTTCCCACATTAACGTGAAACAGAACCATACAACACTTACACAAACTTTGAACAGGACCTGCAACTGCCAAAGGTGCATGGTTGGCGGACCAATGCATTTGTCGCTGAGGCTGCAAGCGAAGTTGTTCCTTCGGCCTCAAGTTCGCGGCCACAAACATTTCGAAGAGTTCCCCTGCTGTGTCCACTTTTCCAATTCTTCCTTCAAAGAAAAACATTTCTCTCTGCCTCTCCGGCCCTTTTTACGCAGTAACCTTCAACTTTGTCCCCAAAACTTTGGAAACACGCAGGAAGTGCCAACATATTGTCTTCCATTGCACCGTGACCGAACTAGCTAGACCGTCGGCTCACTTGGGTTGCTAAAAAAAACACTTCAAAAGTGAGACGTGCACAACATTCTTTGAGTCAGATCGAAGGGCGGGTCGGGACAGAAATCTGGACTGATTTCTAGTCAGTTCTTGTTGCAATCAGTTGAGCTTTGTTCTTGGCATGTAGCTGCGTGCTAGCCTTGCTGCCTTACCAGTTGTTATTCCTGTCCTGATTCCTGTCCATTGTTGCCTTCTGTTGAGCTTTTCAATGAAACCAATGCAGAATTATAACTACGTATAGTCATATAGATAGATAACTCACTACAATAAACCCAAAAATAATCACACAGCGACTTACTTTATGTTCCACACGTAGAATTATATCTCTGTGATTTATCTTGAACATAGCAATGTATGTTCTGTTCTGCATATTTTTTTTCATGTGCCCAACATACATTGTTCACATTCCATGTACCCACGCGAGCAAAAAGCGTTAATCCATTTTCATGGCCAAACAAAGGTAGACCGGTTTTAAAACCCCAAGACCTCAAAGTCAGGATCCTAGATCAATTTATTTGCCATTGCGGCTGTTACAGCTTGAATTTCTCATTGGGATATGAAAATGCAGCAGGGAATCATGGGCAGTCATGCATCACCAGATTCATGGATTTCCCCCAAAATCATCCAAGATCAGCAGAACTCAAGTACACATTTTGTGAGGCGGAGTTCCCCCGAAAAAAAACAGCAGAAATCCTAGGTCCAAACGTTGAATCAGCAGAAGCCCACTACACAAAACCAGAAGATGAGTTCCGCCCAGGCAAAGGTCTGAATACTAAGTTCCGCGGAGAAAAAAATCAGCAAAAGTGAGGTACACAATTTGTGTAGTTCCGCTGAAAACCAAATTACACTAAAGTTCAGGGGCACAGGATCTCAAATTTTTTCGCCAAATTTTTTCCAGCAGGTCGCAACGAAAAAGTCCGCAAAGTCAGCAGAGATTTGTTTGGCAAAAAAAATCTGAGACTTCAATGCAAAGTTCTGAACCCTAGACCCTACCCTACCTATTGGCCATGGGTGGCACATGTGCTCGGAACTTGCCTGGGCAACCCTTGGAAAATCGTGTGGACTTGGTGATGGGCAATATAACCAACCACCCATTACCATGGTCTGGCCCCATCCGTTTTGAAAGCTCCATGGAAAGAGCGTTTAATTTAAGTATTCCCTTCCCCCGCCCCCCTGATTAATGCTCAAATCCACCCAAATAGTTCAAAACATGTTAAGGCATGTTAAAGCATGTTAAAACTAGGTAAAGAAAAATATGCAATTAGTATAAGTGCGACATTTGTTATACAGGAGATGTCCGCGCGCACCCGGACCTGGAATCTGAAAGCAGCACTTGGACCAAAACCATGTAAAGTTAATCAACAATATCGACATACGAACGTAAATCAACATGTGCTCGCCGAAGAGGTTCCTAATAATACGGATAGGAATCACATTTCTTCACTACGAAGTCAATTGTCCAATCATGTCCAATCTGTAGCGTCGCCCCAATACAAAAATCAATGAAATTGCGCTTGGCGAAGAAGTTCCCTGATAAGCGCCCTTCTTTGAATTTATATTCAACCAAGGTCAAGCACAATTTGCTGCCTGAAGAGACACCCGAATCAGGACCAACGTATCTACTAAAAACTTTACATATATGTTTCACATTCATTTTGTATCAACCGAATCCACGCCTCAAACACATGGCCTCTTTTTTTGTTGGAGGTCCAAGACCACCATCTCAATCCAGTTCACCATTTAAGGTCAATCGTAAAATTGCAGTAAATTTTATATTGAAATACTAAGGGGAAAACCTTGAAAATTGTGAAAACAACTGCTGGCAAATAGTTTCTATTAATTTCAGGAAACTTACCAAGAGCATGAAGGGGTGGAAGGGAATTACCCATTAAATCAAACTTAAATTTGGATGATCTATGACCCATGATCTAGATCCTGAGACCCCAATTCGATTGCAAAAGTTTATATAATTGCAGAAAATTGTGTAAATGCTTGCAAGATCTTGCAAGATCTCGCAAGCTGGCACTGGCGTCGCTTTTGTTGTGCTTGGTCTCTGGGGCAAGGCATGGCGTGCGGCTTGCTATCTTAGCGTATCTTGGTGGAGGTTGCCTGCATTCCAGAGTTGTACGTGCGCTTTCCTCTCGGGAACAAAGCAAACGCAAGCAAAAGAAAACAACAAATACAAAGAGGAAAGAAAAAAACATATCAATGCATATTCCAGGCATAGGCATTGTAACCTGTGGGAACGACGGCTGTCACCAGCATCATGGCCCATACGGTGCCGAAATTCACATCGCTTTCATTTAACCCTGGTGTTGTGTTCAGTGTGGTCAAACCGCGCAAACACAGGCAAAAAATGGGGAAACACTGCGCATTCAGCAATCAGCAGCTTGTCTGAACAAACACGTCGTCAAACTTAGATTCTCACCATCTTCCCTCCGCAGATCTCTGGGACTGCGGTGTCACTTCCTCGGGCGATGTAATGGCAAACCCTGCCTGCTAATCACTGAAGATCAACCCGCATCAATCCGCATCAACCCTTTTTCATCCTTTTTCCCTGTTTTGGAGGCAGGCCAGCACATTGCACTGGACTTGCAGAAAACCCGTTGCAAAACTAATGTCGATTGCTGTAATCAACTTTGAACAGCACTGTCCTGCGCCACGGGCGGCAGAAAAAGCGCCATGGGCGGGATCAAGACCAACTTTGAAGGGAGCTACGGAATGATAGATAAATTGGGAAAAAGAAGGAGCAATAAACAAATGACCTCAATAAACACATGACCTAGTCATGGTCCTTCTTAATGCATCATCGTGGTGCCTCTGTGCTTGCTGGTGTGCCCGTGTCTGTGTCTTGCAGCCGCAGGATTCGGCAAATGAGGATTTCAGAAATGAGCCCGTATACTGACATCAACTCTGGTTTGTTAGCGTGTTGCTGCAACCTTCATGAAAAGATGGCAACATGTCGAAGTGTTCTTGTGTTTTGATCCAAAGAGCCTGCGGCAGCACCAACTTAGTATCAACTCAGGGAAATACAATTACGGCACGACGCACAGATTGTCTGTAGTCATCCAGAAGAACCACTGTTCTAGCAAATGCTGATGGCACATGTGCTTTAAATACGTCTTTCACAAACACACGTTGGAGATCATTGGAGTAGTAACAGTAGTAGAATGAAATAGATGGAGTAATTGTGACACGATGTTGCAGGTCTGGACGGAGTCTTTGCCGAGCCGCCTCTAAAGCCGCCTCTTGCCGCAGATCCATGAGTTCCTCAAGACAGAAAAAAAACAGAAAGCCCACATTCGAGTCCACAGTCTGGATGTGTACATGGCACATAATGGCACATTATGGCACTTTATATAACTGTATAAAGTCTGGTGGGGCTGGCATGGTTTTGACAGCTTGGCGCATGTCTTTGTGTCATCAGAAGCTCCCGAATCAAGTCACACAACGCATGGAACAAGATTGATAACGGGCATGGCATGACTTTGACTTGAACATGACTACCATCTATTTCATTTGTCTGTCATATTTCTTTCGTTTCTCTCATTTCTGGTTGAGAGCCGTGGCAGGCATGGCCTGTCTTTTGCACCCTGCGAGTCTCAGGTGCTGGCTGATACCAAGTCTTCAAACAGTTCTTGTTGACCTTCAAGATGCTTCTTCCACCATCTGCGGGGGCTCCAAAATCATGGCGCTGCAGCCGCTGCTGCACACTGCAGAATCCATTCCAACATCTTCCAATCATATTCACGGGAGAACGTGTGCAACGTTTCACACGACATGGTCCTGTCTGCCTTCAGAAACAGTGTGAGGCAGGCAATAAAAGGGCCTCACACCTGCAGCAAACAATTGGCCCCATGCCTCTGCAAAATTATACAGGCTTCTGTCTCGCAGAGCGCCTTGCACAAAGACACGCTGTTTCTGAGAAGCAACATCGATGTGAAGAATGAATTGCCAGAGTCCACAAATCGACGCACGCAGATTAGACCCAAAGTTGCAAGCCAATGAAAGCATCTTCGAGCTTTGCAGAGTAGTAGATTGCAGGAATTCCAGTGAAGCTCAGCTTGAGACAAGACAAGTCATTTTCCATTTTCCATACTGATATGCATTGCGAGAAAATGTTTGGTGATTTTCCTCGATCATCAAGCTCTTGCAGATGCTCTGGACTACTGATTGAGGCAGCATCGCTTCTGGCTTTCTGCCTTCTTGCCATTAGCGTGAAAGACCTGTCGCAAGTCTTCGATTCAAGTTGAGTCACAAAGTTCTCACTGACCCCCATTGCGAAAGCTTTCAAATTCCTGGTGCAGGGAATGGATGCACCTTCTTGTGCATACTGGCCCTCAGCAGTTCGTTCTGGGACGTTCTTCTTATAAACTCCCGTACGCCACTTTGCATGGAACATATGGACCAAGACCCTAGCCACTTCGCGGTATAGTTGCTGAACAGCCCAGGTAGAGAACCACAGGTACCAAAGTGGTGATTATTACAGGCTGGAACAAACTGATTTTTTAACTGGCATCTGAGGTGTATACGTGTCTCCTCTCCTTCCAGTTTCCTTACCCTAAACCAACCCACACCATCCCACACCTGGGTGTTTTCATTGCCATTCTCTGATTGTGTTAAGGGGCTGAACATCTCGGCCTGCAAGGCACTGCGCAGATGCCGAACGCTTTGAAGGCAACAACTGATGTCTTGATGAGTCATTCAGGGGCTGGAGGCGGCTGAAGATAACAAAGAACAGAGAACATCCAAGAACGGCTCATGAGTTGTAGCAAAGAATATCGCCGTCCTTGGCCCCTTGATGAAGTTTGATAAACAACCAGAGTTTGGCTGGAAGGGATGTTTGTCATTCATCGTGCTTCTAGGTTGCACAGGCAGGAACGCCGTACGCAAGCATGAGAAAACCCATGGCAGCAAAATAACAATGATTTCGCTGGGTGATAATCCGAAGTAATAAGGGGGCTTGCAACATCTTGGAACCACATGAAAATTGCAGGTTTTTAGCTGACTCACAAGAAAGTCTGTTGCGGTCCGAGTCCAGATCATTGACCCACACCAACTTTGTGAGTTTGCCAACAAGTTGCTGTGTATCTGGGGATTTCAATGGTATGTTTTTTTAATGCCAGGAAGAACTACTCGCCAGGGGCTGTGAGACATGTTGTTTTTGACGCGATTGCCCACAGCAGTTCCCATACAAACAACTTCTCAACTATTTACTACCACTCAGGCAGTGTACAATGGGGAATATATAAAGATGTCAAGACCTCTATGCTATATACAGTATCAGTATCTAAGCCGGCATGGTTGTACTGCACCAAAGGTGCGAATGTGAAACTTGCAACGTAAGTGCAAACGAATCGTGAAGCAAACTGTAAACATCGACATTGCAAGCGTGCGAGCAGAAACATAATCACGCTTTCATACTTTTCTCATGTAGTCAATAGATGTCAATAGTCTGTCTCTGCCAACCGTGAAAGGCTTGAAGTCTCAAAGGCGTGCACGACCCCACGAAACTCTGCAAGCATCGTGCCAGGTCTTCGAATCGTCCATTTTCGCAAGCTGAATCTGCGTCGTTTCATGCTGCCATGCAATGGCCATGCAATGCCTCAAATGAAATAAACTGTGCAGCTGAACGCCGCATTCAGAGGCAGGTTGGAATTCTTTATGAGGACCTCATGCGGCTTTGTTCCAAGCAAATTCTATTCCTCCGATCCAGCATCTGTTTACGTCTGTTTTCATTCTGCTTGGGGCTCTTGTTTGTGTAAAGAGTTTGTTTTGTGTTCATCTGTGTGTACTCTTGGCGGTGTCGTGCTTATCTGTTCTGCTTGTCTTTTGATGTCTTTGCCTGCTATGTATTGGTTTCCTTGCTGGGTACCATCCGTTCACATTGATTTGCTGTTCATTGTGTGTATATATATACATAGATATACATAGTATATTCATCTTCATCTTCATCTTCTTCTTCTTCTTGTGATATTAATATTATTATATATAAGTATATATATATAATTTGAAATAATATACAAATGAGGAACTGATGAGTTAGGTCTTGTGGCCTCTTGTGAGATGCAGCTTTCTCAAGGACCAATCCTATCTCATGTGTCCACTGTTTGAAGTGCTTATGGGGCGTTGACTGGAGTAACCGCATGAGTTAGGAGTTTCGGTACATTGGTTTTGCCCAAAACTCCCAACTCATGTGCGCTGGACCCGCTCTGAGACCTGCATAAACACCTTGATAAATGATCAAGACCTCAAGTTTTGTGACAGCAGCAAAGGCTGATGAGATAGAAATATTACAAGGGTTCTGAAACACAACAGTCCTCTCTCACATGCTTTCAGTGGAGCATCTTTTTACCTTGTTGCGCTCATGTGCCATGTAAATTTCCTGGGTCAAATTCCCAAAAGTCCTATCTACAATTTTTTTGCCTTGTTGCACCCCTGTGCCATGTAGATTTCCTGTATCAAAACCCCAAACGTCCTATCCCGCATGCTTTCAGTGGTCAGTGTTTTTCCCTTGCTGCACCCATGTGCCATTAGATTTCCCGGATCAAAAACCCAGAAGTCCTCTCTCACATGCTTTCAGTGGCCCATTTTTTCCCCTTGTTGGACCCATGTGTATGCTTTCACTGTTCCATCTTTTTCCCTCGTTGCACCATGTTGCACCCATGTGTCGTTCAGATTTTCTGTTTCAAAAACCGAAAAGTCCTATCTCACATGCGTTCAGTGGCGCATCTTTTGTTTGCCTTTCGTTCCGCTCGTGTGCCATTGAAATTTTCGGGGCCAAAACCCATATTTAAATCAAAAACAAGAGAACACAGAGTGTTTTCAAACATGTTTTTTCAACCATTTTTGTTTAAATCATTTTCCTGTAAACAAGAACGACCGATCTGAAACAGTTCTTCATATATTAGCAATTTCTCACTTTTCCGCTGTGCCTCCCCGGTGTGTTTTGCTTCTTTGTTGTTCCCCCCCGGTGTCACTGAGCACCGATGGAATTGATCCGGCCCGCTCTCCTGCCGCGCCGCGGTGATCCACCCAAAAATCACCACAGCGCAGAAGGAGAGCGAAGTCCCTGTGCTACACCCCGTGATCCCTGAGGCTCAAAACAATTGGCATGAAATCCATGAGACGGGACCCCTTCATGGTATGTACACACTACAGTCCCAACACATGTGTTATGTGAACATACTCCAAATCAGCCCTAAGTCCTATCTCATGTGTCCAAAGCCTAGCCTATATCATTGAAAACCATGGACGGAGGTGTCCTTCAAATGACTAATAGAACCACATGTCATGAGATAGGAGTTTGGCACCCTCAAAGGGCAAAAACTATACTTTACTCATGAGATAGGAAATAAAAAACTCGATCCTCCGACAAACCCTATCTCACTTGTACTGACTCTTCTCGATTGTTCTGCTATGTGGGCAACAACTTCGTGCTCTCTCTCTCTCTCTCTCCTGCTTCTGCGGGTTGTTCTCATCAGTTGTACTGGGCTTCAGTTTCTCCCCGGGAGATGCAAGGAATGGCAAGCACTATTGATATTTGGTTTTTGCAAGTAGCTTCTGCACCTGCATTTCTCTTTGCTCACTACTTCAGGTTTGCTCACTCTTCCTGATGAACTTTTCGACTCTGACTGGTTGTAAGGAGTACGAAAACGAAGCCGCAGCAAATTCTGTGCAGGTTTGACCTGTCTACATCAATTGTGAAACCTTCTTTGGATCCACTGCCGCTACTAAAGGACCCTGAAGGGTACGAACTGAACGAATCACCAGCTCCGAGACTCGTGGCTGGTGGTTCTCAGGAACCTTCCTTCAAATTGGCCCTGGCTTAAAAACAGCGCAGTTCAGAGGGCTGAAGGCAAAAATGCCTCGAAATGCATCGGATTTTGTTCGAACTTATTCAAATTTGTAATTTGCATTCGTTTGTCATATAATTTTGATCTTTCGCCAGCTGCATAAACACACATAGTTGTATAGTGTTGTATACTATGCGAATAGTACATCAACACAGTCAACGCTCTGGTGAGTTTGAGTTCAAAGAAACTTATGAAACGTATAACTTATCACTGCAGTATGTGTGAAACAGTAAATCTTTTGCGTGACAAGGAAAGCTCCTGCTGTCAAAAAAACATTGGCTTCCTTTCAGCCCTTGACCCAGCGCCAATTAAATAGTTGTTTGTTCCCCCAAGTCTGTCTTGGGAAAAATATGCGTCGAGGAGGAACTTTACAAGATTTCAGGACGCTACCTAGACCATGTGGCACGTGAACTCTGCCTGCCTTATGCTACGCAAGGGCAAACCACCCACGTGCCTTAAAGAAGGGTTGCTTGCCATCTAAGGCAAGGGCAGAATCGACAAGTGCATGCAATGGGGAGTCCCAGGCTTCTTGAAACACCATTGATAAACTATTGACATCTAAGAATCGAAATACGAAATATGCGTAAACATTTTTGGTAAACATACACAACTTAATCGATAAACATTCGTTCCTTGAAAGAACTTGAGGATCTCCTCACGTGGATCAATTGTCCAACCTTGGCTCGGGTCATTTGCGTTGAAAGGAAAGGAAAAACTGATTTGGGCGAAATGCAAACTTCACACAACGGTTGTTGCCAAAGAAGTACCTAATTCTAAATATCACATCCTTTAACCTATTTCTTTCATACTAGCATGATCGAAATTGCTTGGTCGACATGTTGCATTCTTTCGGATGATTTATCCCGGCTTTGCAGTACACCAAGCCCAATTGTCTCCAGAGGAATGTGCCCGTTATGCTCCATGCCCTCCATGCTTGTCGCAATCTGATGCATTCTACATTCTGGGCTTTCCACCATGGATGACGCAGCAACTCTGAGGCGGAAGGTCGGCGCTCGGGTGTCCGTTGCAAGCCTTGTCAGAGTGATAGCTTTGTCACCGGTACCATCGGGCTCCTGTCTAACTCCTCATCTTGGAACAAGGCAAGAACTCTCCAGGAAAAAGATAAACAAGCCACTAGGAGGGATTTGGGGTAGTACATAGCCTAGGAACAGACTGCGTTATCCCATGCCGCATAAAACCCCCCAAAGGCGCAAGGCTGAGCTGGCCACAGGCTCGAAGGAAAGCATCAGCTGCCTACGAAAGTTGAGACTTATTACAAAAAACCAGAACAGCGACGACAAACTACAAATTCAAACAGAATCCAGCATCTTGTGTTCGTCTTGCCAGAAGGAAGAGAAATATGCAGTAATTACACCATATGATAATCACCATATTACACCCATGGTGTTCAACCTGCAATCATCCGCCACCAAACATTCGCAACAATGACAGAATGGGTCAAAGATGGACTTCAAAGTGACCAAAGCAACACTTGAAATTGTGTCGGATGAGGCGTGTCAAAAAGATCGGAATATCTTTGCCAGGGGAAACCGCGCTACCGCTTCGTACGTTCTTCTGTCTTTAGATGTCTTTAGGAAGATATTCCCAACAGAGCTAGTGCTGGGTTTCAATCTCTGGGGCCGGGGAGTGGTGCCACGAAAATGCATCCTTGCTGGAACCTTGCTGGAACCGTCTTGGAACTATCTTGGAACCTTCGTGGAAGCGTGCTGGAACCATGTTGGAACTCTGCCGGAACCTTGCCAGAACCTTTTTGAAACTCTGGCTGGAACCTCCTGGAACCATCTTGACAGCACGTTGGGAAACTCTTGTGGCGTTTCGTTTTGGTGCGTATTGTTTCCGCTGTTTTTTTTGTCTTCTTGCTTCGTTTCAATGCTTTCTGGCTTTGCTTAATGTGCTGGGTTCTTTCAGGTAATGGGGAGGCAGGGCGCACACTTAAAGATGAAGCTCTTCTTCTTGGAACTTGTTGCTGGTATTCCTGGCTGGAGTCTAGAACTCCTGGAGTCCTGCTGAAGCCTTTTTGAAACCTTGCTGGAACCTTCTCGAAAAAATCCTGGCACCCTTCCGGAACCATGTGAGAACTTTGTTAAAGGCGCTGCAGGTGTGGGTCCAGTAATTCTTCTTCACTGTCTCTTGCTTGGCTTAGCAATGACTTTTGCTTTTCTCTGGGGGTTCAGAATATGACATGAAGATTTACCTGGAAGCCTGCATGGATAACTGAATCTTTGCGCCAGGTCCCGAATGGCTTCAGGTATAGGGGTTGAAATGGTAAATGCTTGCAACAGAAAGAGGGCAAGAACCATAGCTATTGAGGATTATTGAGGTATGTATTAATCCCCAACAGCGAATCTGTTGGGTTTCAATCTCTGGGGGCGGGGAGTGGTGACGCGAAAATGCACGCCCGGAAAAACCGGAAAAACCGGAACAGCCCTGGAACCTTGCTGGAACCTTGCTCGCAGCCTTGCTGGAACCTTGCTGGATCGTTGTTGGAAGATTGCTGGAACTGTGCTGGAACCTTCCTGGAACCATTTGGAACCTTCTTGGAACCTGTGCTGGAACCTTGCTGGAACCTTCCTTGGAACCTTATCGGATTTGTGCTGGAACCGTGCACGTGGAAACTTCCTGGAACGTTCCTGGACTTTTGCTGGAACCTCACTGGAACCATGTTGAAACTTTTGCGTTTCCACTTTGGTTACGGTCTGGTGCCCAGTTGTGATTTTGAGCCCGAAGACAAGTTTTAGAGTTTTATAATATTTGTTTTTTTTCTGCGTTGTTTGCTTCGTTTCCATGATTCTTCCTTTGCTTCATGTGCTGGGCTGTTACAAGCACTTGGGGGGAGCACTCTTAAGGATGAAGATTCTTTGAACCTTGATGGAATGCTTTACTATTCCCAAAAGCCCAACAGCCATTCTCTTGGGTTTCAATCTCTCAGCCGAAAAGCAGTGCCAGTAAAATGCCTGCTCCGGAAAGCCCAAACACTTGCTGGAACCGAACCCTGCTTGGAACTCTGCTGGATTATTGGAACCTTGCTGGAACCTTGCTGCAACCTTGCTGGAAAGTCGCTCAAATCTTGCCGCAACCTTGCTGGAGCCGTGCTAGAACTCTGCTGGAACCTTGCTGGAGCCCTGCTAGCTGGAACCTTGCTGGAAAGTCATTGGAACTTTGCTGAAACTTTGCTGGAACTTTGCTGGATCCTGGTGCCTCCGGCTGGAACGCTGGAACATTTTGCTGGGAACCAATGCGGGTGTCGATTTCGTTGTTCTTTTTACATTCTTGCTTCTCTTAATGTGCCGGGTTGTGAGGTTGGAAGTCTGGCTTGAACTTTGCTGGAGCCGGGTTGCAACCTTGCTATTGTTGGAACCTATATGAGGACAACTTCTGGATTTTCTTGGGGTTTTTCTTTTGTGATGGCGGGCAATCAAAGACGACGATCCCTTGCTGAAACTGTGATGCTGGAATCCTTGCCTGAACCTTTGAATGAACCTTTGCTGGAACCCTGGCATGAACCTTGCTCTCCAGGGCTCCAAGGTTGCAAGGTCACGGGGCAAAGTTCCAAGCTTGCACCAGGATCATAAGGATGCAGGTTGCCAAGGTTCTAGGATTTGTTCAAGATTACAGGGTTCCAAGATTTAAAGGTTTCTATCGTTCCAAGATTCCATCGTCTATCGTTCCAATTTTTTCAGGGTTCCAGGGTTCCAGGATTTAATGACACATGAAGCAACTCCACACATTAAGCAAAGAAAAATGCAAACTAATGAAACAAAACTCTGACTAAATCTGCAAGTTTTGTTACAGTAAGGTGTCCGGAAAAGTTCCCGTAAGACTTTCTACAAGGAATTCTTGCGAGGCATTCCTGCAAGGGCTCCAGCAAAGGGCTTCTGCTCTGGAACCCCTAACTCTGAAAGCTTTGAAACTGTGGAAACCTGCAACCTTAGAAATCCTGCAACCCTGGAGCTCTAGAAGCATGGAGCCTCAAGCTTTACCTGAAACAATATGGGTCCCTTGGTCCATGGAATTTTGAAACCAGAAAACTTGGAGTGTTGGAAGTATGAGCGTCTAGTGTCATGGACTTGTGGAACCCCAAACTTGGTCTCTTGCAATTTTAGAGCCTTGCTACCCTGCCTGGAAACCGAGAACCCTGTGAAAAACTTTGAACCTTTCACCTTCTGAAACTGTAGGGCCATACTGCCCACATTGTGTTCTTTAATTCCAGCAAATTGAAGCAGCTCTATTGTGTTTCGCGTTTGCTTTGCATTGCGCTGGTCATTTCGTTGTTAATGAATCAAACCAAGACCCTTACAAGTCTGGAACCTTGATGCTTGGAACCTTGAACCCTGGAAACTTGGAGTCCGAGAACCCTAGTAATCTAGAAGTCTGGACTGGAACCTTGGAACTTCCAAAATCTGCAACCTTGTAATCCTGGAAACCCGCAACTGTGGAATCTTGGAGCCCTGCCAAACTTTGGAACCTTATCTGCCTGATGACATTGCAGCCTTGGAACCCTGGAACCTGCTGTTGGGTTGCAAAGCACCTATATATGTGTATATTACAATTGTATACACACATATACATGTGTACATTGGGTGGGGTGGGCAAATAAGGTTCACGTTGACTTGCACACGCAGTTGATGCTACGCTAGAGATTCGCTACGCCAGACATGACATTCGCTTGTTATAATTTTAAAAAAGTATTCACTATTCAAACTTATATAAAAAAGACAATGGAAATACTGAAGCGTTTAAAAAAGTACCCCAAATCGGGCCCCAAAATGACATGAAACATAATGTTACAAATGTGCTTGGCACTCTGTTGAAGAAAATCATCCTTTTGTGAGCGCAGAAATCACCCCGGTGGAATATCTTTGACCTAGAAAAACTATGAAAACTGAATTGACCTGGCCTCATCTAGCTCAGGGATGGGAGGAATTGCGTCAGTCATCGAGATGTGTTTCAACGCATACATCACCTCAGCTTGCAAACACACACACACACCAAAAAAAACATCCACACACACAAGCATCGCAAGCATGCGCAGAGCCAAACTGGAAAAAAGGTATCCTATACGCACGCTGCTGTGCAACTGTGTCCCAATTTCAGCAACATTGAAAGCAAAAGTGGTTCCGTGACGTTGGCAGATTGGATCGAAAACTCAGAGATCTTGGAATGATTTTGAACCATTTGGGATCTACCTGAAAAGAAATGCAACCAACTACAAAACCTGCAAGCACAACATCACTGCAAACCGTTCAGGCGTTGGAGAAGGAATGACTTGAATGACTTCGCGTGGCAAAAAGCAAGTAAAAAGCAAGTAAAAAGCGAGTTGCATTCTCAAAAGCGTCTTTCCCCCACGGATTCTCCTTGGCTCTCAGGTGAACATCCATTTTCCCGAATCGCATTACCAAACAACTGCAATTGCCAGCTTCATCTAACCAAAATGTGTGGCATCCACAAAGAAACGAAATAATGTGAACAATTCTAATACAACATGGTATCTGCATGCCTCAGCTACAAGTACCAGCTTGGCATCAACACCTAGCTCTTGCAGCCAAAGTTTACAAATGGTCAAGAGGCACTAAAATCTGGAACAGAGTTGCAGCGACTTTGGAACTGAGAAAGCTGTGAGGTTGCCAACAAATAATTCGTTCTGTGATTTTCTGTGATGCGGATTGATGTGGTTTGTTTTAGATTGTTTTAGCACATCCTTCAATCGTTCTCAGGCCCGGACCGCTGTTGCCATCTCAACCACTGCGCATCCAAAGCTCCATAGATCCGCCTCTCCATCAATTGCAACCGAGCGGATAATCAAAAATCAGCCAAAAATTCTTGGTCAATTTTTGAACGGAATGACATGCGCATGGAGAAACTATGAGAAACTCCAAATATCTCAAACACTGCCCAAGATCTTGCATTGACTGCAATGCCTGTGCACAAGTGCACAAGTGCACAAGCACTTGAACACAGAGGTGGACACAGTCAAAATGATCAAAATATGTCAAAATGACAAGCGATGGCATCGACCATGCGATGTGGTGTGCAATTGCCCGAGTCCTTCGAGCACACCATCGCATCAGCAGGTTACGCTTGAACGCAGTCTTGCAGTAAGGCAATGCCGCTACGGCCGCTACGGAGCAGAGGAGAGGAGAGGAGAGGAGAGGAGAGGAGAGGAGAGGAGAGGAGAGAGAGAGAGAGAGAGGTAGGGAGAGAGAAACTAAAAAGATACAATTATATAAAATACAAGGCGTGCATCCGAAAGTAGAGCACGGAGTTACACAAACAGCCCATACATGCCAACACGGTGTAGAAAGACCACGCTGCTGTCCGTTGCAAAAAGACAGTGCCACAGGAATTGCCAGAATTTATAGAGTGAAAAGGACACCAACATTACCAAAACAATCCCTACAGATCCCTAGATATACGCTTCAAACAGACTCCGATTCAGATCTATACAATATACTGTAGATACTTTTAGACATGTTAAGACAACATATACTAGCGAACCTCGAGATGTGGCCCGGCATTGCCTCACCCGTGCAAAAACCTAAGCCCGAGTCATCAAACTTGGCAGTTGTTTGCCTTCCTTCCATAGCCATCCCGCTGCAAGATCACCTGAAGCAATTTTCTGACAGGCTGATGCTCCACATGTTTCATGCTGTAAGAATGACATGAATATTATGCGATGTTACAGTCTTGTGGCCCTGCTTCCAAGGCAAAGAAAAAAGTAGATGCACCCGTGATGCAAACAAGCATCCGCATGATTGTCGAGACTCTCGGAAGAAAATATTTGCATTATGCAATGGAGAACCAGCTAAGCAAACATGTTTTGATCAAGACTTGCCTAAGTCTTGAGTGTCTTCAGGAAATACATGATATCACAATCTGTAATGGAGCATGTAGGACAGTATAACATAGATTAGCAGATTAACAGATTAACATAGTATCAGAGCATATCATACTGAACCCCCAAATCATTGCTTCAGGTGCCATCCAAGGAATCGATCCGATGGTGGTGAAAGATTTGGTAAGGTCCTCCACTGCAATGGTTGCATGATGCAAACATATGCAAAAATGACATAAAATGACGAAATGCCAAAGACGTCAAAGTGGTCTCACAATGAAAGATGTCAAAATATGTCAAAGACCCAAATCACTGTTCTTCAACTGTTCTTCAACTGTTCTTCTGTGTCATCATCCGTATCATGGCCGAGGACATCGCTGTCTGCATTGTCAGCAAGGATGGGTCGGGTGCAAGCAAGAAGCAGCCAACCGAGCTTTCCAAACACATTTGGCAGTCAAAATTTCGCTATCAATGATACTTGGAGTCGAAAAAAGCAAGTTGCAATCAAAAGGCTTTGATCCAAATGCTCGACTTTTACAAAGGACACTAAACCTTTAAGAATTAAAACATTGAGGATCAACCTGGATATTATACGATGCCAATGGATTAGACCTTGATTAGAGCAATTATATTGGACCATTGCAATAATATATTGTAATCATTGCAGTATATTGCAATATTATTGCAGTCATTACATTCTGCCAGATCGGCCAGTTGCTTCGAAGCTCCTCTTTCTTGGAGCATCCGAAGTCACTGAGTTTCACCTGCGTCGCTTTACTCCAGGACTCCACGTACCAAGCACTGTTCTTCCAATTTCTTCCATGTCTCCATATGTCTCCTCTGTTTTTCTCAACTCAGGAAGCTCTGCTTTCACATCTAGCGAAGGCTGGTGCAACATCCCCAACACGGGGGTTACCATGACATGGAAGTAGCATAGTTACACTGCGATAAGATTAAGCGGTGACCACAACATGGCACCAGCAGATATCCGAACAAAACTCAACCGGCATTTTTTTCAATTCTTGTGAGAGAAGGATCTAATTCTTGAGAATTTGTATAGTATAGCAAAACCACTCCTGTTGAGTCTGAAAATCTTACGGCCTGTTGAGGACAAGTCTTGTGGCTTGTTTGGAAGCGCTTTGAGGCCAGCACGTTAAATCTTAAGTCAACAAGGATATTTGCGCCTTTGATGTCTCCTTGGACACAGGCTGCACATTTCTGTCCTGTCTGTCAGTTTGACATGCAACAACTGCAACAACTGCAACATATCAATGTTGTGAAGTCTTGGACCAAGGGCTGGAACACGATTGAACGCGCGGCACACATTTCCCTGCTCTCGGCTTCGGCAAAGTCTAAGCGAGTCTAATCTGACCACTCCCAAGCCTTTCGGTTTCTCCTTTGACCGTCCACGCTGCCATGAAATTAAAGAGTTGTCAACCGTTTCTCAGCAATTGTGTACAGTGTAGAGCATTGATTGTGCACCCAATCAGAAGCTACCTGTGGGATACAAAAAAATGATGCCAATTTGTCTGTCTTGTTTTAAAACACAACTATTCTGACTATTTAATAAATTTCGCCTTGAAAGGCAGTGGGAATTCTGGAATATCTTGGAATCTTGTCCGATGTGTGCCAAAGCGCGATGTACAACTGGTGGGTTCTGAGTGTGGAGGTAGTTCAAGCCCTCCAGGACACCTTCAGTGCACTGCTTAAGCAAAGGCCCAACCTGAGCACAGTTCCCCGCAATTAAACGCGCTTGGACATGCTTGAAGTGTCTAGACACTAAAATCATTTAAAATCAATGGAAAAAGCCAACAGCCAAGGATCAAGTGGCCCAAACTCTTTCAGCAAGGTGCTCATAGAACCACCTGGTACCTTAGCAGGTAAATCAGGCAATTGTGAGACAAGCTCATGTAATACATATATATATATATAATATATTATAATATCTGGACATGCAAAAAAATCTTGTGAACTACTCCGCAAAAGGGCACAAGCAAGACCACTGAACTGCCAACATCGCCAGTATGTGGAACAATGTGTTGTCGGAACCCAATTGCGCGTAGTCTGGAAGGCGTCACCCGCTTGAGTGCCCTTAAAAAATATTTTGTTGAAAGCGGACCAAAAATCTACGAACGTTTTTGAGTCTCAAAGTCCACGGTGGGCCTCAAAAGAAGCGTACTTCATGCCCGCCATTGATTATTTGCTTTTGACCACGCTTAGGAAAGAAACATGTCTTCCGACCAGCGGCATATTCCAAGTAAATGTAGAAGCTATCCTTTTTGCACTCAAAGCCCAAACATGTCACGATATTTGGATGGCGCAAGTCCTGCAAACAGACCGGAAGTGTTTGATTTGCTGGCACTTCATGTGGTCGGAATCCACTATTGTGCCCAGAAAGTGCGGAAACTGGGCACTCAGCAGCCTTGGAAAAACATTCTAATTGTCTTTTCGCATTCAAACCTTTTTCGAGCAAATGATCTTTCCCACGTTATATATATATACATGTATATATATGTATATATATATATACGTATAGTACATTATAGTACTGTAATTTGTGATTTGCGTAAATGCAGTGGATGGAACAGGTTCTGATTTTGCATACAGTCATGATCAGTCATGGATATGTTTGATTTGATACACTGTAACGGATACAGTATGTAGATCGTAGCATGACGTAGCATATCTGCTTTGGATCGTTACTGGAAAACCTGCACAAATACGTTGCATTCTTTTCTGGACTGTAAAAATTGGTCAAATACGAACTAGAGAGACATGTTCTGCTGGCCCCCCCAAAAAAATCATGAGGAATGTAGCCAACGTGTGAATCTGGTCAGTGAAACTCCATCTAGTTTCTCACCAAAGCGAACCTCTCCTTGCAGATCCGCAGTTCGGCTTCCAAGCGTTCCCTGCAAATGACAGAAATCGGGAAGTTTCTACGCGAGGACTTGTGATAACTTGTCATTGCTGTCATGGACACTCAAACGTATCCACAGAAAAACATTTGCATATCTTTGCACTTGGCTCATTTTGGTTTCATAGACTTGTTCCAAGAATAGCAATATCACGGACATTCAAAGACTCAATCGACAGGGCTCTCCTTTGCGTTTCGGGCGTTTGGGTGGTGCCAGCATGTGCCAGCGCTCCTGAATGTCTCATCAGCCTCTCCACCCAGAGGCGACTGCTTGACGGCAAAGATGCGACCTTCGGATTTGCATGGTTTTTCCAAAATGTCCAACAACATTAAAATGAAACTTATGAAACTTCGATTTAGACTTTTAGACCACTGTGTTGCCCACAATCAAGACCATCTTCAATTTTCAAGCATTTGTTGTGTGTGTGTGCAAGACATGTTTAGATTTCATGCTTCATTATCAAGTGTCCGTCACATCAACTTTACTCAAGCTTGGCTCTCAATTGAGATCTAGCTGAAAAGATCCAACGCTGCGATTCTTCTAGTGGTGAGTGCTGATTTGAAGTGTTTCTACTCAGGTTCTCTGTTCCGCAACAGTTTCGCATTTCTGCCAGTTGCGCCTGTCTTTTTTCCAAGGCTTTGAAAACCTCCAGTAGCCGGTCAAGTTCACACGGTCTCTGAAATGTCACAATGTTGCGCCAGCTGTTCTCGAGGTTCAAGGCATAGCTGCACGCGCGCTGCGTGGGTTCGTGCGCCACTCTGCGTGACCAGTTTCATCTGGCATAAAATCTTCAGCTTCAATTTTGCTTGTTTTGGATTCACGTGAAGTGTCTGGAATAGTAAAATATCGATTAATCAACTCTGACTGACACCGACAAATTGGCTTGGATGGGGCAGCAAAGAAGGTAATAGATACGAAATCTACAAGGACCTTCTGCCCCCGCGCAGAGGGGAACCAAGTAGGATGTAAACTTGAGGTCAAATTGTCAACATGTCTGCGTTCAATCACTGGCGTGTTTCAGACTGTGCGCCGTACCCAACCTACAACTTGGACAGTGTAAAACTCTGCGACAATCGACAGCACAGTGACATACAGTGACACTTCGCAGCTTTCTCCGAGCAGCACAAGCGTGAGCCCCTTGTCCAATGGCGCTGCCACGGACCCATCCAAACGTCCCGGCCGTGATTGCCTTACGACTTGGTGGAGCCACAAGGGCGCCACTGCAGCACAAATCTGAACAAATCCTAGGATGCTATTCCAAAGCTGCGTTCAACTATATGAATGGCGTTAAACTGCTAACTTATCTAGAATCTAGATTATCTAGATTCTTTGTGACTATTTATGATTAGTTTAGATTCTAGTTCTTGGTTCCATCTAGCCTGAATCTGGGTCAATGGTCTCAACCCATACCTCTGTGCAGGTCCTGACACATGGAAAGAGCGAGGCCGCCAGGCCTAAGACATCTCTAAGAGAGAGATCTAAGAGATCTCTATGAGATCTCTCTATGAGATCTAAGCCGAATCATCCGAATCTAAGCCACTTAAGTCTGGTTAAAGGCGAGGCGGGAGCGATAGACCGGATAGATTCGGATAGACTCATGTCATGGCTCCACAGGCTCCACGGGCCGCCCACCAGTGCCTCCAACACCGTCGCATCCTCTCCCTCGACCACATCAGATGTCGGAGTGCGTGTTGATCGTGCTGAGCTTGAATAATTTGAATAGGAACCTGAGAAACGCAAGGAAATGCAAAAGAAATGCAAAACCAGTACATTTCAACCGTTTCAATGTAAATACACCACTCCCTCGCAGGACAGACTTGATGACTTGTGAACTGGAAGTTATGGAAGTCGTGTTGCTCATCTGCTGAAGCAAAGGCCAGGCAAAACAATGGCAAGAACTGCAAGAGGCCCTGTTTTGCATTTTCTCAATAAGGATTCACAGTGTTTTGAGACATGAGGATGCAAAGAAACACTTTGTACCTTCAAGATCACAAACTTTTGATAGATGTCACTAGACGTCACTAGACGTCACTAGATGTCACTACGTAGCAGACAAAACCCTGTCTCTTGCCTGCTTGCGACAGTCCATCTGAGGAGGTTCGGCGTGGCAAGCCTGGACTTCTGTGATTCGATTCCCACAGTCCTACATGGTCCTACCAGTCGTCCGACATGGTCCGACAGTGGTGCTTCAGGATCTTCATGAAGTTTTGCTTCCAGGCTGCAGCGGCAAGGTCCCACGGAAGGTCCACGGACAGGTGAAGTATGTGAAGTGCAATCAGTTTGGCTAGTTTGACTAATTTAGTTTAGTTTCGTTTTGCTTAGATTCGTCTAGTGAAGTGTAGTCTTGTGATGTTTTGTGGAGTTTAGTTTATTTTAGTTCAGTTTAGTTTAGTGTGGACGTGTGGTAACCAAGGATCCACGATGACTTCCCATCCTCTGAAAGCACCTGCACTGCACGCATGGCGACTCTGGCGATGGGATTTGCCTCAGAATCGTTGACTTCACTCTTGGAATGATCATCTGCATCGCTACAATAGAAGTGTTGCCCCCGCGAGTGGCTCTGACAGCAACTTGTCAAAGACCGCCACGTCAAATCACTTCTTTTCTGATTTCTTTTATGTCTCGTGGACTGTTGCACTTCGTGCCCAGGGTTCGCACGCTTGCGACGCTCTTCTGGGGCAGATGCAGGCGCCGGCGGGAAATCCAGAGGGCCAGTGGCCTCTTCCAAGACTCTCAGGAAAACATGGAAAACTCAAAAAATACAAAGAACGAAGAGACCAGATGAGAGATGCGACAGGGTCCCGGGAGGTCGTCTCAGGTCGTCCGAGCTCGTCTCAGGAGTCCAAAAACTGTTGGACCCGGGCCCGGGCTCCTGTCACTTCTTTGCTGGGTATCTATGCTTTACATGCTTTTTCAAGCATGTCTGTTGAAACGCTCTCAAATTCGAAGTGATTCATTTGTCATATTTGTCACCAAGGTCCTTTTAGGTTTTTCGTTTATATAGGTCCTTTTGGTCCACAGCATGTAATGGGACCCAATATCCGCGAGTTCGCCTGGCTCTCGCGGCTCACTGGGGCACTCCAGCGGCCGTCCTTCTGAAAAGCAAAGGAGTTTGGTCGTTGGTTTGAGAGCCCTAGTTGATTCAGCTTGGTAAATTTTCTCCTGTTTCAGTTTTTGGCTGTGAGAAGTTCGAAACCGTTGGCGAAGTAGTGTGCTCTGTAGAAAAAAAAAAGAAAAAACATGGGAGTGGGAAGGGTTTTAATAACCCCTCGAAACACTGCAAATACATGGTGGGCAATATGTGCTCGTGTGAGCAAACACTATCTGCTCAATCATTTTCAACTCTCAAACATTTTCAGACATTCTCCAATCCTTGGTCTTTCAGATTGTTTTTGCAGATTGTTCAATGAGAAACAAAATCTTTGAAGCGCCTGTCGTTCCAACGGCGGGAGGCGCATTGAGCTTTGCTTCGCGCGGCTGAGCTCGGTGAACGGAGAGGAAAGGCCATCCAGGCAGGGCACCTCACAGAGAAAAAACAAAAAGAAACAAACAAAATGTTCTGCAAAGTTTCAAGAAACGCTCAGAAATGTTGGGCAAACTGTTTTGCAAAATGAGTCGGACTAATCATTAGTTTCAACTCAGGTGAAAAAACTTCACTACAATGGACTGGTACTGGTATTGCGATTAGAAAGATTCAATATATTCAATGCAACAAACAAACTGAACTGTCTTTCCCGTGAAAACCGTGTTAGAACCGTGTTAGAACCGTGTTAGAACCGTGTTAGAACCCTGCTAGAACCGTGTTAGAACTGTAATAGAGCTGTGTTAGAACCGTGTTCGAACGGTGTTAGAACTGTGTTGGAGCCGTGTTCGAGCCGTGTTTGAACCGTGTTAGAGCCGTGTTTGAACACGTGTTAGAGCCGTTTTTGTACCGTGTTAGAACTGTGCTACAACCGTGTTTGAACCTTATTAGAACCAAGTTAGAGCTGTTTTTGAGCCCTGTTAGAGCCGTGTTTGAAGAATGGTAGAACGCGTGTTAGAGCCGTGTTTGAACCGTGCTAGAACCGTGTTAGAACTGTGATGGAACTGTGTTAGAACCGTGTTCGAACGGTGTTAGAACTGTGTTAGAACTGCGTTGGAACTGTGTTGGAACTGCGTTGGAACTGTGTTAGAACCGTGTTGGAACTGTGTTAGAACTGCGTTAGAACCGTGCTAGAACACACGTGTTAGAGCCGTGTTTGAACCGTGTTAGAACCATGTCATAATTGTGTTAGAACTGCTTTAGAACTGTGTTAGAACTGTGTTAGAACCGTGTCTGAACTGTGTTATAGAACTGTGTGAGAACTGTATTAGAACTGTGTTAGAACTGTGTTAGAACCCTGTTAGAACTGTGTTAGGCCCGTGTTTGAACTGTGTTAGAACCGTGTTTGAACGTGTTAGACCTGTGCTACAGAACCGTGTTAGAACTGTATTAGAACTGTGTTTGAACCGTGTTGAAACCGTGTTTGAACTGTGCTACAGAACCGTTTTTGAACCGTGTTTGAACTGTGTTAGAACCGTGTTAGAACTGTGTTGGACCCGTGTTACAACTGTGTTTGAACCGTGTTAGAGCTGTGCTTGAACTGTGTTTAAACCGCGTTTGAACTGTGTCAGAACCGTGTTAGAACTGTGCTATCAAATTAAATGGTGTTAGAACCGTGTTTGAACTGTGTAAGAACCGTGTTAGAAGCCTGTTTTAACTGTGTTAGAACTGTGTGAGAACTGTGCTTTAGAACCGTGTTTGAACTGTGCTATGGACTGTGTTAGAACTGTGTTGGAACCGTGTTTGAACTGTGCTAGAACCGTGTTTGAACTGTGGTAGACCCGTGTTAGAACTGTGTTTGAACTTTGTTAAAACCGTGCTAGAACTGTTTCAGAACTATGTTTGAACCGTGTTTAAACTGCGCTATAGAACCGTGATTGAACCGTGTTAGAACCGTGTTGGAACCGTGTTAGACCTGTGCTATAGAACCGTGTTTGAACTGTGTTAGAACCGTGTTAGAACTGTCTCAGAACCGTGTTTAAATTGTGAGAACCGTGTTTGAACTGTCTAGAACCGTGTTAGAACCGTGTTTGAACTGTGTTAGAACTGTGCTATAGAACCCTGTTAGAACCGTGTTTGAACTGTGCTATGGAACCGTGTTAGATCCGTGTTTGGACTGTGCTATAGAACCGTGTTAGAACTGTGCTATAGAAACCGTGTTTGAACTGGTTTAGAACCGTGTTCGAACTGTGCTATAGAACCGTGTTTGAACCGGGCCTGTACTGTGTTAGAACCGTGTTAGAACTGTGCTATAGAACCGTGTTTGAACTGTGTTAGAACCGTGTTAGAACTGTGCTAAAGAACCGTGTTAGAACCGTGTTTGAACTGTGTTTGAACCGTGTTTGAACTATGCTATAGAACCGTGTTAGAACTGTGCTATAGAACCGTGTTAGACCCGTGTTTGAACTGTGTTAGAACCACGTGTTAGAACTGTGTTAGAACCGTGTTTGAACCGGGCTTGAACTGTGTTAGAACCGTATTAGAACTGTGCTATAGAACCGTGT
>Ga0126342_10002913_pt1 | contig 27543 bp, 16 predicted proteins | sample Cyp1metagenome_FD_92528 | JGI IMG/M metagenome (GOLD analysis project Ga0126342, IMG submission 92528) | Coral microbial communities from Lord Howe Island, Old Settlement Bay, Australia - Cyphastrea 1 metagenome | ecosystem: Host-associated > Invertebrates > Cnidaria > Coral ... | reverse complement strand
TTCCCCAAAAATGCCGTAATGTTCCCCAAAAATGGCAATAATTTTCCCCAAAAATGCCGTAATGTTCCCCAAAAATGGCAATAATTTTCCCCAAAAATGCCGTAATGTTCCCCAAAAATGGCAGTAATTTTCCAATCAAACATGGCACCAATTCCACATGTTCGATGAGTTTCTGAAAAAAAACTAAGCCTAGTCCTGGTCCACGGATTCCCCCCGAGCTATCGTTGCTGGAGAGTATGGTACCCTCTGGTAATTTGTTACGTAGCTAACTGGGAAATTGCCATTTAGAAATAGTTGATTTACCGAGTAAAAATGATGATTTTCCACTTCGCTATCTTAATTTACCAGAGGGTAACTTCGTGTTTCTTGCAATTGTGGCTTTCCCTCCAGCAGTTGATGATTTTTCCATGATAAAAAATATTGTTTTGATGAGTTTCCCAAAATAATTGCAATAGTGCTTCTTCCATGACAATTGCTATAACTAATTCTAAGCATATTAAAGCCATTATTATAGTTAGTATTAAAATAACATTGTCATTAACTAATTGCAACTTGTCATTCTAATCATTAATTTCATTCACTAATTGCAATTACCCTCTGGTAATTTAACATAGCTACTGAAAATGGCCATTGAAATAGTTGATTTACCCACTAAAAATATCTAAAAATTGTGATTTTCCATATTTATATTAGTTTAACTATGGAAATCTCCATGTTTAATGGGGTAAATCAACTATTTCAATGGCCATTTTCAATAGCAAACTGTTAGTTTACCAGAGGGTAAAATAAACTTTTCCCACGAACCCCGCCATCTTTCTCGGGGACTTGCCGCCACGTGACGGGTCCCAGGGTGGCAGACTGAGAAGTTGCCGCCACATGTCCTGTGTTCGGCCAGGATTCACCAAGGACGTGGTTTAAGCAGCAAACATAGGAGGCGAAGATGGTACAACAAGTGTACCATCTGGTTATGACTAACAGTTCGCCATGGAAAATCACCATGCTATTAATAGGTGAACCATCTATTTCAATGGGCCATCTATACCATGGCTATGTTAAATAATTAGAGGGTAAAACATACGGTGGAAGGTTGCGAAATCCTGCACCAGTTGATAGGTGGTAAACATCCCATTATTTATAGGGTGTCAACCATCCGTTTGGTGATGCAGGATTTCTTCCATCCACAGTATGGAAACATGATGATTTTTAACTCGCAACATTAAGATTTTAGGATTTATGTCATGTAGAGTCAGTTTATGGTAGCTAGGTTGGTGAGGATAAACCTAGCTTAACTGTTGGGTAAAGTTGCTGTTTTGATGTGTTTTGTTTGTATACTTGGATGGGTGAATATAAACCAAGAAACATAACAAGAAGGGGCACCACTTAAAGTATTCTAGATAAACATAGAAATATGTCGTCGTTTTTCAATCATACAATGTGGGGCCCACAAACAATAGGTAAGTTGGTTTATAGCTGGGCTATCTTTTTGTCATAGTTAACCATGGTGCTATCACAGTTAACCATGGTTTATCATAGTTAACTGGGTTGATAAACCAAACCATGGTTTATATTTTATTTTTATAGATATGGTTTTATCATAATGTTCCCCCATTTAACCATGGGTGACCTAATCCTGCTTGTCAACCATATGTGAACGAAAACCACGTACGACAATCCTTGAAACCACACCTTATGGTTGGGGCATGAAAAAAATACTATATATATATATATATATATATATTATTATATAATATATTATATATAGAGACATATATACATGGCTCTGTGTGAAAATAGACTGTACCCCGCAAATGAATATTTCCATAGGGATAATCATGATATTTCCCAGCAGATAAAAAGGGTTTCCTTTTTCAGACACGACCAGTTTTGCTCATGTTGATTTCTGAATCCCACTCCAACTATTGGAAATCACCAATTTTAGAAATCCAAACAACAAATCCAGATTAATATAGCATGTTTGCCAGATTGGTTTAGGAAACAAACAAATCTTACCGCTTCAATCACAATTTTGCTGAATTTGGGCTGGTGAAGTCACTGTTTCTATTGGTGATTTTCTCACCGATTCGCGCCTACGGTTTGATCAGTTTGATCCCTCAACAGTTCTAGTTTATTTTCTATAGCAAGAAACTGAAACCGGGATTTGTTTCTACCTCTCCAGTCGGTCGGCCAAGGACCTGGCATGTCAGAATAAACCAGAGGCTTTAAATCCCATGAATATTCCCATTTTGATTGATGAAATCTCTACGAATCACCATAGAATCCCATGAAATCCCATGAAATCAATCACCATGTAAATCCCATGAATATGCCCATTTGGGGTGGTTAAATCCCATTAAATCACAATACAAAGCCGCATCATACCATCTGCGCTGAAGCACCGTCTCTTCGCTGTCCTTCATGCACACGGACACAATGACCTCCTTTGCAAAGGTGCACTGCTCCTGCCGACAAGAAAGCTTGGCAGTTAAATTGGAGGGTAGTTATGGCTTAATATTTTATATATGTGGTGATTTAATGGGATTTAATGGGATTCTATGGTGATTAATAGGGATTTCACCAGCAATGGTTTGATATGGGTTTACAACATTTAATAACCAACTAAAACTGGGTGGAGAAATTGTTCCGTCCAACCCGGACGCTTACAATCATCATCATCATCATCATCATCATCATCATCACCATCACCATCATCATCATCATCATCACCAGCGTCAACTCATGTGGAATGGGGTAATACCATCAACTTATATTATTTTTCATAAGGGATCATAAATCTTCCACCCTCTATGACAAATATCTTGAATGGTGTAATCACATCAATTTATCTTCATAAGGGATCCAAAATCCACCACCCCCTCTGCCAAATATGTTGAATGGGGTAATCACATCAACTTATCTTCATAAGAGATGAACAAATCCACGGCCCCCTTTGACAAATATGCTGAATCTGATAATGGCATCAACATATCTTCATAAGGGATCAAACAAATCATCCACCCCCTGTGGCAAATATGCTAAATCTGATAATGGCATCAAATATCAATTTGTCTTCATAAGGGATGGGGATGGTGGTGATGATGATGATGATGGTGATGATGATGATGATGACGACGATGGTGATCATGTACATGGATCATATATATATATATATATATATATACATCTACATATTGAAAGTCCACCGACATGGCATTTCATAAATACGCAACCCTTCCGCGATTCCGGCGCGGAGCAACGTCAGGGTTGCACCGAAGTTGTTTCAACCAATCGTGAAGCGTCAAAAACGATGAATGGTGGCTTTCATGGGAAATACTTCATGGCATTTATCATGTGATTCATCCGTAATGGAGCTATTGACAGAAAATTGGGAATATGATTATATGACCATCAAACATGAGGATTTATCAAGGGTTTGCTAATGACCTGTACATGATTACAAGGTGAGGCTCCCTAGTTACGTTTGTTGGTTTACACACCCCATTAAATAGTTCGTTATATCCACCATAAACCATGGTTAGCTACTTATGTGCGTCAACTTGGCTATCGTAAACGGAGGCCGTATAGAGTCTGGGATCATCCTCCGCCAAGCAGCGACGTCTGGGAGGTAAACGCTGGCCTTAGAAGTTACAGGGGTTATATCAGAGTTCTATCCCAACAAACATTGGGGTTTAGTTCACTCCAGCTATGGACTTTTACCACTTTTGAATGGTTGTATTTTTTACTTTTATGGGGTCATTATTTGACAAATGGGGTGATTTCACTGACCTTTAACTGGTATTTCGGGCCTTAACTGCATGGTTACCCCCGTGGGTCGTCCTCGTCCGGTACGCCGTTTTCCTTTGCGAAGTCCTCAAAAACGTGTGTCGACGAAATTCATGTGGTATACCGGTATACCTACAAGGTGGTGCCCCATTAAATTACGCTAGCGAACGGGTGACAATAGCTAAAATAAAAAAAAATACGTTTGGGTTCATGGTATATATCGTTCACAGATGTTCATAGTGGTTAGCAAGTTGTAACTCCGGGGGCACCACCTTGTATACCTTCTCACCACCTTGTATCATTCTTTTCGCTGTCCATGGGGCCCAGCGGCTTTCCCGCCCACCTGCTTTCAAGTGTGGTACACACAGTATGGATGCCACCATGTACCTTTGATCAAACGTGGCAGTTCGAATCTTTTCCCAACTCCCAAGCTTCATTTTCTAGTTTTTACCATGATTTTCCGAGGATTCTGCCATATTTCTAGGGAATTTCCATGATTTTCCGACAAATTGCCAACCAAATTCCTGGGGACTTCCCAGTCAGCCCTTCCTGGAGAGGCTTGATGTCATTCATGCCCTGCAGCACGGCTCTCTGAACCGCTACCTCTCGGCCGCTTGGATTTTCGTCTGGGATGGGACTCATGGGTAACCGGCCACTGGGGGATTTCTTCACCACGAAACATACGGGGAATGTGAGCACTCAACATGGGGATTCCACCACTTATCTGGGAACATGAGTAGTATATGTTTCTCATAAGTGGTGGTTAATGATGGTTATTGGTGATTAATGGTGATTTAATGATGATTAATGATGGTGAATAATGATGACTGGTTGGTGGTTGGTATACCTACCCCTCTGAAAAATCATGGAGTGAGTTCGTCAGTTGGGATGATGAAATTCATTGAAATTCCCAACTGAATGGAAAAATAAAATTCATGTTCCAAACCACCAATCAGTTATAGTATCTTACAGCTCATGATAGATTCTGCTGAATTATTTGTCTAGGTCAATTGGAACTTATTTTTCTCTCTTTATTTGAGCACTGCTCAAAACCCCATGTAATGCCACGATGTTGGTTGATCAATACGGATTCCTGTAACCGGTCAGTTCATAAAAGAAACAGCGTGATGATAACCGCCGATTAAATCACCAATCAAATTTGCGTAGAATCATCATAATTTTAAGCATCTCATAGCATATAAATCCATTCATATCCTCTATACAACTGGGTGAAGTACCCTCTGGTAAACATACAAAAAGCTATTGAAAATGGCCCAGTCGAAATAGTGGATTTAACCATTGAAAATGGTGATTTTCCAGTTCGCTATGTTAGTTTACCAGAGGGTAACAGTCAAACGTATTTCACCACTTACAAACGACGTCCAAAAAAACGGACGGCCGGATGAATGAACTCTGCAGGTCACCCCGGTTGTGGCCTGCTACTGCAGGGTCAGAAGTTGGTAGAAAAAGCCTAATCCAACCCCAGCTGTAAATAGCATATAGACACACATATATATATATATATATAAATGTATATATACTAATATATATATATACCTACATTATAATAATCACTATTATCATTACTTATCATTATTATTACTACTATCCACCAACAGCGGTGAATGGGGCACTGCTCATAGTATCAGCAGTGTGCAAAATCCTGTGTCGTTCCTTTTCCGTTTCACGCCGGCGGTGAGTTCACGTGTTGGTGAGACAATCACGCGTCCGCACAGCGTGTTTAAAGGCAACCCTTCATGTCGTCCAGCTTGGTCAGCGCCGGTCGAACTTTCTTGATATTTGCGAAGCCAGCCCTCCGGAATGCAGCATCGATGCGCGTCATTTCACTGGGGGATGCGTTGATGAAGATGCAACGCTGGTATGCCTTGAAGGTTGAACCCCAAGGTAGCCTCGGCGTGGCCTTCACGGGCACTTGCAACGCAGAGGCGTAGTCCTTGATCAAGGCCTGTAACCAGGCAGCCAGACGGAGGTAATCAAACTGCTTTGTGTGGATCACCTCATCAGCAACACCCCAACGTTTTGCAGCAGCATCATACCAAAACCCAAAGCGTTTGGTGGAACCTTGGTAATGGGCAAGGAGCTGGTACGAGCAGAGCCACATGGGAATCGCGTCCTCGGCAGTAATGAGTTTTCGGAGCCAGGGATGGAGCAAGTCAATGGAGTCCCCAAATCTAACGCACGGAGGTGGTTGCGTGGCACTCTCAAACCCAAGGAGACTGAGTTCAACCATCTCTTCGTCCTGTTTCTTCTGGGAGGTTTCCCATCTCTTCTCATCACCCTTCTCTACCTCACTCTTACTTTCAACACATCGAAGCCCAAAATTGACCAGCATCTGGTGGAAGTGCTGGCATGCAACCTGTCGCTTATCCATGGAGGATCGTAAGCGTGTCCTGCAGCATTGCAACTTCGTTGGCAACTGGTGCAGGGCCATACCTGCAATTCGGTCTGCATGGTCATTCCCTCTACGGGCCCAATCTTCGATTGTTTCGGAAAATTCTTGCGTCTGGTGGGAGGTGACTTTCACCACGTGTTGGATAAGGCGGCTGTCTTTGGCCGTCTGCACAAGTCTGAAAAGCTCATTCCACAGGTCGTGGTCATTATGCTTGGCTTTGGGAGGCTTTGCATCAGCACGCAGGAAGGATCTCAGTCGTTTGTGGACAATGGAGTTATCCGTCCATATGCTGAACTGTTGTTTGGCAAAAAGGCCGAACCGAAAGGCGGCGATAGCTGCGGTAATCTCTCCACGCAGTGCCGTCTGATACAGTCCGACAACTCCGCCTGATGCAACTGGCTTGAAGGTAAAATCGGGCAGGTTTGCCAAAGAAACTCCCCATGTAGCGACACGCATGGACGGTCGCGTCGGTTCTGTGCAGGACCCATCAACGAAAAGATGGAGATGTGGTTGCACTGGCTTTTCCAGGAACAACTGTCCAGTTGTGTTTGGTATCTCCATGAGGGCAGCTCGAAAATCACGGTCACATTCATCTTCGACGAACCATCCATGAAGCCTCGTACAAGGTGGCATGGTTTGGATGGTGGCCAGTGCCTCCGGGGGTGGGATGGCGCGGAGATCTGAAAACCCTTGGCATGCCCAGATGCGGTGTTCAACTGAGTCCTCTGCCTCGCAAAAGGGACAAATTTTGCTTGGCACTTTGCCTGCATGTATCTGCTTATTGCGGGTATAAAATGTGCCGTTCATGCTCGTTCGGAGCAGGCCAGCTCCGTCAGGGGAGAAGTTCTGAGCTGTCGATTTGGTGGTCGGGAGATCCACTCGGCTTAAACCTTCAAACTCCTTTCGGTTGCACATCAAGGCACCTATCATCGCACCCCATGCATGTTGAAGGCGTGACTTCAGAAGCTGGATGGGGCAATCAAGGATATGCCACCTCAGTCCCTCATGATCAAGGATATATCCATTGTGATCCCACCTCCAATTGAGTTGGTGCATCCTGGATAGGAAAACTCCGCCAGGTCCAGGGTCAAAATGCTTCGGTGGGGCGAGGGTCAACCCTGTCAGGACTGGGAACATGAGGTCAGGCACACATGCGTTCCTGAACATGAGGAATGTATCCATGAGGATGTAAAATCCCGGGTCACATCTGGGTGGCAAGAGGAGCGCTTGGAGCAGCGGAGAGGCTCCCTTCTTGTTCCATCTCATTGCGTTCATCATGGAGGTGCGGAGTTTCCCGACATGTTCATCACCGAGTCCAACATTAGAGGCTCCATGGAGGCTTCTCGGCCAGGCAACAGTGCAGATGGCTCTCAGTTTTTGTGCAAATGGGGAGGTACTTCGATAGAGGAGCCCCCAAAAAACCTTGGCCTTTGCAATCCTACTACGGATGGTGTAGTTGGTGAAGCGCCTGGTGTAATTGAGGTGCCCTCCCAGGTCTGCGCAGTGGTGACTGATCCGGTGGCCACGCCTGACAATGGTTTTACGGTCATCGGCTGTGACCGGCCAGAAATGGGTTTTCTTGTGGTCAAGTCGAATGTCAACCATATTGGCAAAATCCTCCATGGCCGCATAGGCACGGCAGGTGGCATGAACATCTGTGGACTTACACTCCCAATTGTCGACAAAACTGATGATGGAGGATGGCATTGCCTGTTTTGCGACAATGTGGTGCATGGCCATGTTGAGCAGTGCCATAGCGACTACACTCAGTGGGTCGCCCTCCGGGTATCCTGTACAAGCTAGGTTGGGGCCCGAGCAAGTTCCAGCAACAATGAAGTGCCTCTGTATGCGTGCAACTGCGTCATGCCAAGCCTTGACAAAGGTTTTGGGCAGGCCATAGTGGAGTGCACATGCAAAAACGACTGGCCTTGGAAGCGTGTTGAAGCACTTGCAAACATCAGTAACAAACCCGGACAGTGTTGCTCCTGCAAAGACGGAGGCTTCAATCTCCTGGGAAATCTGCCACCATATGGTAGAAGTGCTCTGCTCCGGCCGGTTGCCTCGCAGGCCTTCGTCTGCCCAAAGGTCCAGGAAGCGAAGGCATTCCTTGGCTCGGATTGATGCTCATGTTCGATAAGGGAGCGTTAACACCGTGATTGGGCGGAAATCAGCCGGGCTGGATGCCCCTTCCTTTTTCTCCACTGCTGTGATGTGGCCGACCAATGTTTCTTGTGGCCACTGTTGGACCCCTTGCTCAAAGGCCTGGATGTGTTGGACCAGCTGTTCGGTGAGCTTGGGTGGCATGCGCAGGAGGTCAGTGCGGCTGACTCCATCAGGTCCCGTAGAGGTACGGGCTTTCTTCTGCTTCACTGCTGTTCTCCAGGATTCACCTGTGATTGGTTGCAATGCCATGGGGGTGGCAACAGCAGGTGTATCCAGGAGCTGGTGGACAAACCCATCCCATCTTGTCGGTGGGTCCTCAACATGTCGGTTCCACATAGGGTTCCATAGGTCCTCGAAGGCTTTGAAGACTTCTTGCGGTGTTCCCTTCATTTTGTCTTGATGGAGGGTATCACCAACCTCAAGGGAGTGTTCGGCTCCCAGAATGATGCTTCCCGGTGTATGCTGTTGGATTCGCAGCCATCCATTGGCGCAGCAGACTTCTTGTTCTGTGTCAAACTGGGCTGGGCAATATGTCAACGTCATGCCATCCTCACTCACTTCAACGACTTCAGCATGGGTTTGGGTCACTACCGACTGGACCGGTAGGGCACGTCCCTTACCTACATCTGCATAGATGACATTGGGGTCATCCAGTCGTCGGGCTTTGGCCGCCTGGGATCGCTTTGCAATCAGTGCCTTTTCCAGTGCCTGAAATTCTAACTTGAAGGCGGTGAAGATGGCAAGACCCTCTGCGTGTGCTGGCGGGTGCTTAGGCAGATGAACAGGGGCGCCCGGAAGTATGAACGAGCGGTTGATCCACATCTTTGGGAAACCACCAGGAAATCCGGTTGCACTTCGGATGCTCTGCCATAGTGTTTCTCTGTGATGGATGGATGCAATTTGTTCCCGCTCTTTGGTCACAAGTTTGACATAGCTCTGCAAACGCCTAAGCTGCCGGGTCCACAAGGTATGCTGGAAGCTCTCCCCCATGTATTGGATCTGGTATTCATGCTTGCGTGATGGCTTCGGTGGGGTGATCCCTGTGCATGCTCTTTTTGGGGCAGTCACTGTGGAGCGACCTCTTTGGCATTGAAGCAGCCCATGTTTGGTGTGGGATCGTAGTGCACGATCTGCCTCATCCTCTAAGATGCGGAAGACATCAGGGACTGTCTGTCCAACTGGGAGACACTCTGGCCAGGCATGGTCAGCAGGGATGGATTCCCACGGGATCGGGTGCGGCTTATACCAAATTTTGACAGGAATCGGGGGGGTGAAGTCGGCAAACTTACCATAAACAATGGCATGATCTGGGAAGTACGAATCGCAGGTGTGGACCTCAAGCAATTTGTCTGCCAGCTCAGGTGAGACCCATACATGATCTTTGACTGAGTTACCTTTGCAGGTATTTGCAATGGGTCGATTCCACCTTGTGGCTGCAATTTCTTGGAGCTCTCGGAATCCGTACTTTTCCCAAAGGGCAAATTGAGGGAGGTCGCTGGTGAGTGCGTTGAAATCACCAACAATTACTCTGTATCCCCTGGCCTGTAGCACGATTCTGTCGGTGAGGTGCTGCAGAAGGCTGTCTGTTTTGTCTTTTGTGGCCCTCGTATGCGCGTCCCTGGCAAAACCGTAGAAACACCCCATTTTTATCCACTGGGACTGAACGTGGATAGCACACGCACAAATGCGGCTGGTCTTCCAGGCTTGGTCATCCCAGCTAGTGGCCAAGGCTCTGATTGGGCTATTAGACAAGACGGCAACCCCTGTGTGCCTACCTCCAATGGCTCCAATACTTTGGCTGACTGGCTCAGCAGGTGCTCCATGAATGACTCGCCAGGACGTCTGCTGGTGTTTGAGTTCTTGTCGAAATCGGGTCAGGCCTACAGAAGTAAGGTGAGTTTCCGCAATCCCCCAGATCCGAGGCTCAGGGTCTTCACCCGGCAGATTATCAAACATGGACGCCTTTCCCAGTGCACCGCAAGGATTGGTGGTTCCTATGATCGGGCCTGGGTTAGTTGCTTCACCAACTCTTTCTGTCGGGACGGGAGGATGGGGGTCAGGAACAGATCCTCCCTTTGTTGGAGTGTCCAAGGCATTCTGGTTACCCGGAGTTGCCTGGATTCCGGGGCATCGTCGGGTCACAATCGGCACACTGGTTAATGGCTTGGGTGCAGTGGCTTGTACATTTTCCTGACGCCCCTTGGCAGGCTGGTCTGAGCTGTGGGTGTGCTTTGGGGAAAGGAAATGGGCAGTTAACTGGAGCATGGCTGTCTCATCGCCTTCAATGGGCTGGTGAATACGCAAGACTCGACTTGGGATCCTCCACCAGTAGATTTCATCCACAATGGTTTGGTAGATTATCCCATGCTCAGGGTCATATCCTTCTTCCATCATTGTGATCAGACAACGTGTGTCACAGCATCCCTGTTCATCATTGGGGGGCGCAATCTCGAGCCGCAAATAGTCACCTGAGACCAAGGAAACAACCTCGTCTGAGTGGAGGCTCCAGTACACTTCATTTCTCCAGGCAAGGCATGGGAGTCGCGTGTATGCGCAGAAATTCCGGAGTCTGAGCACAGTCAAGAGTTGCTGGATGGTTATCTGTTCCATGACGGTACATGCGACCCTGAAGTACTGCGCATCTCTTCGTGGAGCTGGCGGGTGTAGGGTGATGTCCAAAAGCACTAATCTCATGTCAGAGTGACTCGGCGGGTCTCTGGTGTGTTGGATGAGTCTCACAAGCACGCGTTGTTCCACAAGATCTTTCGGTCGTACCCTTACTTGGTGGATGTTGACAATCTCAGCATCGTTCCAACCCAAGGCCTGGGCGATTTGATGTCGTTGTAGGGCATGGCTCACAAGGTTAACCTGGATTTGTGCTACCTGCCCATTCGTGGCAAATAGTGCAGACAACTGCCAATTTGGATCCTCACTATCAGAGTCCTCTGACTCTGCAGTGGTGGTGTCTGGGAACTCTTCTTCGTCAGGATCAATGGCAGCTGCAGGATTATCAAAAACCGCAACGGGTGGTGCTGGTGTTAACCTGTGGCGACTACCAACGGCCATGAATGATATATCATCCCATGGTTGGGTGTTCACTTGGTTTTCTGGGGGGATACTCACGGCCCATCTGCCACTTTGGCCTGCATGATACGGTGAATGGTCAACTGGCCTGACTTCGGCAAAACTGGTGCCAGGCATTGCCCAATCAGCTTGGGGGAGACCCAGTGGCTTTCGGGAGGTTCCAACAAAATTGCACTGCTGCGTGGCCTTTCCGAAGGGAGTGCAATCAGCAACTTCACTGTTCGTGGCTTGGGCTCCAAGCATAAGACTCAGGAGGAGCAGGATGTGTGCAAAACTTCCACCCATGGGTCTTCGTGGTTGCACAAGCCTTCCTGAGGAAGCACCTCTTGGCGGCTTATGGTCAGTTGTACAGGCATTCTGTTGACCCGGAGTTGCCTGGATTCCGGGGGAAGGATGGTAGCTTTCCATCGCGCAGGTACGGGAGAACTTCCTGTGGGCGGAGTTGGTTTCCGTGTCATGAGCAATCGGCAACTTGAATACCGGCTTCAGTGGCACAAACTGTGCCACCAGCCGGTATAGTCATTCAAAGCGCCCTTTCTTCGGGTCACGGGAGGCAGTCAACAGGCGTTCGATGTGTGCCAATTGCTCAGCCATCTTCGTGTCAAGGTGCTGTTGCATGTTGACAGACTGGGAGTCAACCTGTTGCTGAATCTGACCGATTTGGTTGTTGACCTCTGCATGCTGTCTGTCTTGGCGCTCTCGCTGCTCATGCATGTTGCGCTCCAAGGTTGTAAGCCGCTGCTCAAACCCTTCCCACTTTTCCTCATCGGCCATTGGCGTATCCCCTTCATCCATGTGGTGGTGGGGTGGCTTGCCAGTGCTTTGCAATCTTTGTGCGACCTGGGCCGCAATGAGATCAAGCTGATCGCTTCTTGGGGCTTCCAGGCTCTTCTTCTGGACCTTGACAGGTGTCTGATAGCCACCCCAGGGGTCATGTTGCTCCCACGGGTCAGGGCCATCACCATCTTTGTCTTTTCCTTGCAAGGCGGCAAGGGTCTTGGCTGATCCCTGCACGTACGCAGGTGGGGCTGGCTTGGCCTGTTTCTTGGGGATCTCTGAGATGAGAACATCGGAGTGCTGCAGTTGATACACTTCATAGGGAGGCAGGCTGGTTGCCTGGACTTCCCAAATCACACCTAGCCCACTGGGGTCCCTTGACTTGGGCTGACAAGGCCTCGCTGCCCAGCCCCACTGCTGGAAGAGTTTCGATAGCGCGGCTCTGTTTGAACCATGAGGGAATGGACCTGCATGAAAAAGGAGAAGCTTTTCACCATCCAGGTAGGGTGTGGCCGGCTTGTGTTGGATATGCACCTTCTGCGCGTCCTCTGTCTTGACACGGAGACCAAACCTGGTGCCTGACCTGACAATGCAATTCCATTCTGTGGTGGACTGAGAGGCAATCGTCGAGCCTTGTTTGTCTGCCTTGTTGAGCCAAATGACCCGATAGGCTGCATCAGGGGAACGTCCGTCGATAGATCTCGGTTCAAGGTAATGCCCATTCTGTCCCGACCTTTGGAGTTCCTGTTCGATCTCCGTCTTTTCGAGTCGGAAACATACACTGAAGACCGTGGCATCCGCTGGCCTCATCCTTTCAAGTCGATCATTCAAGAACTGTCTGTCCCATACATCAATGATGGGGCTGTGTCCATTGGTCGGCTGGAGGCATGGGATATCGGCAATGATGTGTTTGATGGGCCTGGCGATGAAGTCTTTCCATGGTATCCGTGCGAAGGACATGATTCGAGACTTCCTCGACTCTAACATGGCCAGAAGGGGCTGCACGTTGGACCTGATCTACTCCCAGTTGGATCAACCTGGCAGTGAGGATGATGGCTTCTCCTGTCCGTTCGCACTTGGCAGGGAATCGCAATTGCGTGCCAATTCCCTCCAGCATTGGGTCCTGGTGGTCAAGGACGAGGAGTCCAAGTGCCTTCTGCGAGATCGCCTGGGTGACCTTAAGGTAGGGGATGGCTTCATGTGCTGAGACTACAACAACACCACTGGCCTGAGGTCCAATTCTGCCGGATGCAATCTGGGTCAGGCTTTGATTGGCAGAGTTGAGGAATACGCCCTCCGGGATAGACACATCCGCTGCTGTGAGTTTCAATGGCTTTGGAGTGACCTTGTTCTTGACCTTCTTCGCTTTGTTCCCAACAGGTTTGTCCTGGCTCGCCCTCAGTTGGATGGCTGCTTGGAGCTCACTGGAAAGAACGATCTGGAATTTTGGTATCTGCTGGTTGGCCAGCTGCTTGAGTTCTCTCCACGGGTCAGAGAGTCTCATTGCTCTGAGGGTTGCTTGGCGTCCCAACTTGTCGATGACCAGGTGTGCTCTTTCTTTGGCTGCGTCGGAAGGAACACCCCTGTCAATGAGCAATTTGGAGAGATTTTCGGCAAGTTCCCCATTACCCGTGCCTCCAAAGATGAAGTGTTGCGGGACAGTGGCAGCCAAATGAAGGTTGCAAGCCCTCAAGTGGTGTTCAAACAGGGACCTCCAGGTGCAGGCGGAATCAATCTGTACTGGCGTATGCTTGAAGCCTTTGGTGCCAAAATCCGTGTCCAGTGCAGCTTGCATGAGCCATCCTACGGCTTGGAATCCACAGTCATTGTTGAAGGTGGACCCACACTCGATGGTGTGGATGGAAATGTGATTCCCCAAACCTCTCGTGGCAAGGAAAAGCCAGTCTCTCCCTCCTGGGGTGGTGTAGACCTTCATGTCTCCTTCATTCAATTTGATGGCTACCGGGAACCAGTGGTGGTCCACCCATAAGGTAGTGACGATGGTGCCTGGTGTTGCATCAAAAGGGGCCAGTCTACACATCCACCGCTGAAGCATTGGTTCCATCTCTTCATCCAAGGTTGACTCAGGCATGATCATGATCTCACCGACCTTTGCAATACCTGCTACCTGGAGCATGGCAAGGTAAAAGGTGATTTCATCCAATGCAACCCATCCTTCTTGGTGGTTAAGCAGTTGGAGGCGTGGGCAAGGCTCGATCGACCTCAATAGGTCAGGCATGCAGCCTGAAATGCATGAGTGAGAACTTCCACAACCTGGCATTTCTCGGAGGTAGATCTGCTGCATCGGCGTGGTGACCTCTCCACATTTCAGCTGCGTGCCTACACTAGTGTTGGCCCTGACAGGTTGGGAAAAGACATGCAGCCTAGCCTCGGCAAGTGCAATAGAACCTACTGTGGTATCGGCTTCAACTTGGACAATGCTCGGCTGTGAATCGTCAGTGCGAATGACTTGAACTGGATGTTTCAAACGACACAAATCAGCAGGATCTTCCGTGGTCTGGATTGCTTGGGCAAGAGGGCAGTCATTGGCTTGAAGGTGGCCATCCCCTTCAACAGTCTGCACCTGGTCGAAGTGTTCATCCGTTTTCTGGTCTGTCGGTGGGTCAAATTCATTGGCCCAGTCCAAAAGCTCCTGGGAAAAACTTCCTCGGTCAGGGGAGCTTCCTACAGTGGTGGTTGCGGACTCAATTGCAAGGGGCTCCTTTTGGCTTGGAATCCCTGTGGCAAAGGCGGCAATTCCTCCACACTGTGGCTTCAGGTCAGCATGATGGGTTTTGACCCTCTTATGGGGGTTGACCTCATCCAATGGTCCAGCTCCAGTACCTGTCTTCTGTAGGTCTCTTTCGGGGCCAGTATCCTCGGGAGAAGGAGCATGGTGTGTGGTGTCAGCTGGTCGGCCAGAGGTGGCAACAGGCAGTTTCTGCAGACTCTCATGAGCATCCTGTGTGCGGCTTCCTGCAATGGTGGGTTCAGCAAGGCATCGCGGCATAACATGCACATGTCTCTGCTCTCCTCCAACTTTGGCACTGGAATGGCAGTGCTGGAGGGGTGATGACCAGGCATTATTGTGACCCGGAGTGGCCTGGATTCCGGGGCGTGAAACATCCCAGGCATTAAGGTGACCCGGAGTTGCCTGGATTCCGGGCTCTTTGGCAATTGCATTCAACGGATCATCGGCTTGGTCGTATGTCACAAGGGGCTTGGGATCTGGTTGCTCACAGCTCCTCGGGCATTCATTCCTTGGGCGGACTTGGAATGCAGGCAGGGGATCTTGGCATGTCATGTCAGCTGGCTTTCCCTCAGGGTTGTGTGAAAGGATCCCTCCTACATCATTGCCCTCCCTACTTTTGGTTCCCCAGGCATTCGGTTGACCCGGAGTGGCCTGGATTCCGGGGCTTGAACATGACCAGGCATTCTGTTGACCCGGAGTGGCCTGGATTCCGGGGCATGAACAAGGCCAGGCATTTGTGTGACCCGGAGTTGCCTGGATTCCGGGGCTTTGGACAGGTGCATTTGCATGTTCAGCACAAACCTCGGCTTTCTCAGCAACCAGCATGTGTGTGCTTTCCCAGGCATTGTGGTTACCCGGAGTGGCCTGGATTCCGGGGCATGAAAGGGAACAGGCATTACGGTCACCCGGAGTCGCCTGAATTCCGGGAGTCATTGCTTGTGCACTGGTTGTGAGGGTCTGGGCATCAGAAAGCTCTCGGTCTGTGCAACCATCCAAGTTTGCCGGCCTCATCGTGGTTGGGCCAATGCCAGCTGTATACACGTCGGCCAAGGCTGAGTGGACTCTGGCAAAATAGTTTCGGAAGGTCGGATGCGATGCGATTGCAGGCTGAGTGGATTCAACCCCTCTATACATGGTGACAAAGTGATTCCACAGGCAGTGGGCCGGATGCAACGCTTCAAGGTCAAAGAGGGATGCTCGTATGGCCATAACCTGGGCAGCAATCCAACATGATTGGACCGGAGAGGCAAGCTGTCCTACCGCTGCAATCGCAAGTCTTAAGTTGTCCCCCCAAACGAGTGATGGATCCATCCCATTCAAAAGAGCAATTTCCCAAGGGTGTAAATGCCTTGTGGCAGGAAGATCCCCAAAATGGGTCTGAATGGTTCCTCCAGTTGGGATGAGGGCTCCAAAAATCCCTTTCGCTTTCAACCTTTCTTCCCTCAATGGGTAGCTTCTGCACGTGCAGGGGCATGCGTTCAGTTGATTACTCCAACCATGCAGTGCTGTTTTGCAAACTGAATCCAAGGTCACCAGATTGGATGCTAGGCCACCAAATTCCTGAAACTTCCCGGTCTCATACCTGTCAAGTTCAAGTTGTTGGAGCTCTTTAGACGACCAAATTGGGATACTTGGCAACAACTCACCTACGACTGGTGCAGGGCTCAGCTTTGGCAATGGCTGCAGGACAAAACTTGGCATGGACCTGTCAGTGAGGACACACCACCAACGCTTGCGACGGCTGGGCACCAAATCGCTGAGATTGAGTTCGGTGTGGCACCTGCGGTATCCAGTGAGCCTACAAAACTCATCCAAAACTCTGGTAACCTCAGGGTCCTGTCCTGCGCCTTCAACGCATTCCAAAAGGATGGTATGTGATTGGAGCATGAATGCAGCTTTGAGGGTATGTACCAAGGATGATGAACGGCAATCCCCTGTTTTGCGTTTGTCTCCTAACTGCGACCAGGGCTGACAGCTAAACCCTGACGTGATCCATGCCGGGGTGCCATGGATAGCATGCAGGGAAGCAATGGTGGCATTCAGACCTAGGTCACCCTGCACCACATGTCGTCGGCCCTGTGCGGTCATCAACTCACAAAAAGGTTTACGAAGTTCGTTCGACGCCTTAGTTGCTATCCCACAAGCTGTGAGTCCCTGGCCCATGCACCCAATCCCACTGCAAACTTCGATTGCTTCCTGAAACATGTATGGCCTAGCGATCCCATGAGCAAGGACATGTCCCTCAGTCACTTCCAAAGTCAAATGCCTGTCCTTCTGCAAAACGACCACGTCAAGCAAGGCAACTGCTGGGGCATCTGGAATGACACCTTTGACAACCAACAGTTTCTGTCCCAACGTCGACCCGACCAGGCTTTTCGATCCGGTGGGGTCAATGACAATGGTGGCAGCCATGACGTCCACCTTGTCTCCCACCTGTACCTCTTCCCAAAGAGGTTCCAGCCGAAAGTCAGCGAATCCCATGGCAGTCATCCCTCAAGGCGTTCGGCGGGCCCAGTCTGACCACTGGGAGGCACCTTGAACCAGACTCCTGTGTCGTTCCTTTCTATTGGTTGGTTGGATTCCCCTGTTGGATTATGATAGTTCCCAATATAAGATATATAAGTTAGTATGAACCCCAATAATCATCAGCCAACACGGGTTTTAAACACTTCTCACCAAAACTATCATCTCTTTAGTAGGGATTTCCTATCAACCTTCATTGTCCACTAAAATAGTCCGTGGAGGCTATGTCTACCAAATATAGATATGGCAATGGGTCAAAACCCTATCCTTCTGCTACAAAATCATGTGATTTATGGATCTTCATCCCCAAAAATATGGAAAAATCATGAAAAATCCATAAATTTCATAGGTGTTGATTTAAGTTGATCCATCCCCATCTCCACGGTACCTTCCAACGTTTAAGCAACGCTTGCGGCACCGGCACGACCGGCGCGACCCCGGCCCCGCTTGGTGCACCTTGTAAGTCTTGCTTGCATCGAAAGGCTTCCTGAGTCGACTTCCAGCTCTTGGAACAGGCGAAACAAAAAAACGATTGGATTTCAGATGATTTCAGTTTCTCTGTTTCCAAAAAGCAAAACGGAACCGTCCGTTTTGCATGAATAATATGAATACGCTGAACATATATCTTAGAATCCCATCCAAGTCGATTATATCAACCATGAAAGAAACAATTTGCCTAGCGAAATGAACCTGCAAACGTCATCCGGTGCCCATGGTACGTTATTTCTCTTATCAAGGTATGTAAACGATGCTGAGCTCCATGTGAAAAAAATCCACACTCCATGGACTAGCTGCCAAGGCGCCCAAAAAAACAATAGCTAAGTTGGTGAACATAACGGGACTGACGATGTTTGTGAAAGATACATTGACAATTGTGCTGATCATCGTCAATCTGGATTATATGATGAACTATGAAACATTATGAAACCATAGTTGGATGATAACTAATTGTATGACTGGTTGATAATATTTGATAATCATGCTTATAATCATCCAATTATGGTCAATAGGGGTTTGAAACCACAGCTACAACTGTGCGGGTACCAGCTTGAATCCATTCCTGCAATCTCTGGCTGTCTGCCTTTTTTATGGGATCCATGATCGAGGGGTTCCACAAATTGGAGTCGAATAAGGACCAAAACGGCTGGTGCCAATAGCAGTCTGGTTGGTGTTTGTCTAACCATCTTGAAAAATCTGAAAGTCAATGGCAAGGATTATCCCATATATTATGGAAAATAATCCAAATGTTTGAAACCACCAACCAGCAGTGGTTTAGAGGACATGAGCGTGTTGAGTTGACCTTGCGAAGACTGCAACTGAACTTGGCGGAGACTTTGCGCCATTTTACCGCTACACACACCTGAACTGGTCTTGGACTTCAGAGCTGTCACCACCGAAATCCGGATTGCCCCAGGTCACGACTGATCCATCCGCCAGGATGGCGGCAAATGCGAAGTCACTTGCTTGAACCTGCTGGACACCCTTGAGCTGATCTTGGACTTCAGAGCTGTCACCGCCGTCATTGGGATTGCCCCAAGTCACGACTGACCCATCTGCCAGGATCGCAGCAAATGCATGCTGGGTTGTTTGAACCTTCTGCACACCTTTGAGCTGATTCTGGACTTCAGAGCTGTCACCGCCGTCATTGGCATTGCCCCAAGTCACGACTGACCCATCTGCCAGGATCGCAGCAAATGCGTGCTGGGTTGTTTGAACCTTCTGCACACCTTTGAGCTGATTCTGGACTTCAGAGCTGTCACCACCAGAACCTGGATCGCCCCAAGTCACAAGCGACCCATCTGCCAGGATCGCAGCAAACGCGAAGTGAGTTGCTTGAACCTGTTGGACACCTTTCAGCTGATGTTGGACTTCCGAGCTGTCACCACCACAATCTGGATTGCCCCAGGTCACGACTGATCCATCCGCCAGGATGGCGGCAAATGCGCCCTCAGTTGCTTGAACCTGCTGGACACCTTTGAGCTTATTCTGGACTTCAGAGCTGTCACCGCCATTATGTGGATTGCCCCAAGTCACGACTGACCCATCCGCCAGGATTGCAGCAAATGCGAAGTGAGTTGCTTGAACCTGGTGGACACCTTTCAGCTGATGTTGGACTTCCGAGCTGTCACCACCACAAGCTAGATTGCCCCAAGTCACAACTGACCCATCCGCCAGGATTGCAGCAAATGCGCCCGAAGTTGCTTGAATCTGCTGGACACCCTTGAGCTGATGGTGGAATGCAGAGCTGTCACCACCATTACGTGGATCGCCCCACGTAACAACCCGATCACTTCCACAGCAAAACAATGCGAAAGCAATTCCTGTTGCGGAAACCTTCGCCTCTATGACAATGGCTGTCAGGTGGTCGCCTTCTTCGAGTCCTGCAGCTTGCAGAGACAATGTAGGATCCACCACGTGATGGTCTGCATCCACAAGCCTCAAGAAGCCAAGTTGAAATGATTTCTGCACCAGAACCTTCAAGTCCCCTACTTTGGAGGACTCCGAAATCGAAAACTCCTCACTGCGACCGCTTGGCAAAGCTACATTGACTTTAAACATGTGTTGAAGCTCAAAAAAAGTACCACTTGGGGGCGCAGGGCCCCATGAGTTGGGAGGGTTGGGGACCCTAAAACATCCTAAAACTATAAAATATCAATGGCCATTCCAGGATCCGAATTATTGGAGATACCTACCATATATAAGGCCTATTTTTTAGGCCTAATTTTCAGGATATATCCCCAGAAAATATGGCCAAACGTATGGTACGTTTACGTACCTCCATTAATTCGGATCCTGGAATTCCCATTGAAAATATCCACCTCCACAGTAGATCACTGGACCTGCACCCCTGGTCACTCTCTCTTGAGCCGTGTAGCTCGGACAGGTTTCCAAACTGGACCGTGATTCGGACAACGGCCATCAGTCAATGGGAGATCTTCAGGATCCGAATTCATGGAGGTACTTAAACGTACCATATATCAGTTTGGCCATATGAATTGTGGGGAATAGATCCTGAAATTTAGGCCTAAAAAATAGGCCTTTTTTTCTATGGAATCGGTAGCTCCAAGAAATCGGTTCCAGTTCGTCATGGCCATTGAATCAGGAGGCTATCGATCCAGTCTGACTGGGATTTATTGAGGTGATCTCCCACGAGTCGCAAAACTCAGAGAGCTCAAATCCCCAGAAATCGCTTAGATCCATAGAAATCATAGGATATTTCCGTGAAGCCATGGTTTAAAACACTTTAAGGACAGTTGCGTTCGTTTTAAACCTTCAATAAACCCATCAATCCAATCATCCGTTGTCTCCATGATCAAGCCATGGATGACCGACAAAAACCCATGGGTGTTGATCTAATTGGGGGAATACTTTTTAAAAAAAAATCAAATTCACCCATATGGTTTTATCAGGTTAAACATCTAAGTATCTGTTGAGTATATCAGTATCTCTAATTAAAAAAATCAGGATTCTGAAGTGTATAGATGAATGATGTATGGTATACCATAGCTGCCATTGTGTATGACCATATCTAGTTTAGATGACCACATCTCCAACTCAGGTTTGAGGTGAGGTGGCCCATGGTGGCCCTTCTTCCAGCAGTTGGTTATGGTTGGTTTAGATTCAGCCCATAAAAACTATAGTTATGAAGATCAGAATTATCATAATATCTGGTTGGTTAATGATTGTTTATGGTTAATGGTTGATGATTATCTATGGTTAATGGTTAGAAAGTATCTATCTGGTTGGTGGTATACCTACCCCTCTGAAAAATGATGGAGTTCGTCAGCTGGGATGATGAAATTCCCAACTGAATGGAAAAAAACATGTTCCAAATTCCAAACCACCAATCAGCCATAGTTTTTTTTTGATTTATGTTCACCAACTTAGCTATCGTAAACAGTGGCCCCACTTTGTAGTTACTTCATGTGATTTCAGAGTTATTTCCATCAACCCCGGCGCTTCACCACCGGCCCGTGTCAGCCATAGAACACCAAACGCTCCCTCAAGCCCTCAAGCTTCAAAAACACTGAAATCACTGGCAAATCGATGTTCATTCTCCCAGTCGATGTGAAGGAATTTCTTGAATCATCCGTATAGTAAACAGACCGTTGATCTGTTTGTTTTCTTGATCATGGGTAACTAACAAACCATTCACATCTATTCAGTTTGCATCTTCGACGGTAAACTGTTCTCACTTGAGCAGTGTTCAAAACCCTGGTTGAGGATTAGTTCGGGGATTATACTACCCTGTATATAGGGATTATAAGTATAGTTATAATGATTCAAGAACGGGGAATCCCCATTAACCAACCAGTATAAACATAGAAGGATAATTAAATACGGAACAGTTGATTTGCCATGGCCAATCTGCCAAATTCCCTGCAAAAAATGACAAATTCTTAGCTGGTGAACGTAGATAATCCCAGCCAGATACCAAAAGACTATTTCAGATTAGTTTCTACCCATCTAAGATTGACCTAGTTGACAGTGGATCCTCTGGATCCCTGGCAGTCATCATCCCCAGCTGGCCCAAGCTGTTGAAACGCCTTGACACGACACGGCAGATCTTGGGCCCAGACTTGTTGATCTCTTTGATCTCGTGGGTGGCCTTATCTGCCTCCGCTTGCCCATCCAGGTGTAGGAACTCGGGTTTCTGACCGCCTGGCGATGGAAGCATCGGAAGCATATGGGGATCACTGGGGAAAACAACGGAAGCATATGGCTGCCACAGATCCAATGGGGATTGCCTGGATGGCTTAATTATGTGTTAAACAAGTGATTGTTAATTATTGTATGTGTATATATATATACAGAGTTGACAGATAGTTTATAAGTCACCTTTCAAAAACACAATCATGGTTGTAGTGTGGGGAGATAATGGAAGAGAATTGGATAAAAATTGTCCTTGATAGGTATGTAAAACGGTTTTACCAAGAATAATGCGGATTTATGCGGAAGTATTTGATTAAATTTGTGATAGCGAAGATGGATTATACGGGACGTTTCCATAAAACATGGGGGCAAATGGGCATTCAACTGCCAAGAATGGGGATTGATAGTTGATTCATCTGATTGTGAGAGCGGATCGATTTGACTAGGTGAATTAGGTGAATTCAATAGTTTATTGTGATGAAATATGTCTGGTTGGTGGTTGAACCCTACCCCTCTGAAAAATATGAGTGAAAGTCAGTTGGGATTATTCTTCCCAACATCTGGAAAAATAAAATTCATGTTCCAAGCCACCAACCAGCGTTTGTTGGTTTATAAAGCATTATAATCCCCATTAACTATAGTTATATCTACCATAAACCATATAGTTAATCCACATGTCCAAACCACCAACCAGTAAATGCTGTTTTTTTAAGCAACTCAGCTGGCCGTGCGGGGCACCACCTTCTGAGGATCTTATCAGACCAACAATGACGTCTGAAGGCCCAATACGAAACCAGGGTTGTTTTTTTGGATAGCCCAGTTTACCCTCTGGTAATTTAACATAGCTATTGAAAATGGCAATTTATAGTGGATTTACCCATTGAAAATGGTGATTTTCCATAGCTATGTTAGTTTACCAGAGGGTATATCATCCCAAAATGATGAGCAATCGCCAAATATTCCAATACTCATGATATTTAAGAACATGTTTTTTTTTGTGTATTTGCCTGGTGGTATTCATGGGAATGCAATGGGTATTTCATGGAGAATGGAGATATAACCAACATATGTATACAAATATATATATATATATATTCTTATATATATAATGTTACCCTCTGGTTATTTAACATAGCCATGGAAAATCACCATTTTTAATAGGTAAACCATCTATAAATGGGCCATTTTCCATGGCTATGTTAAATAACCAGAGGGTATAACATAATGACGGTTGGGTGTGTCTGAACATGGGGATACCAAACAACATGGAAATTTCAATAGGAACAGATTGGAACTTCACCGATAATCTTGGTGAAAGAGTTTCACCTGCAAAAACGAAGATATGATGGAATCGAATGGGAGATATACCCTAGGGTAAACATAGAAAAAGATGTGGAAACCCCCTGGTTTCCTTGGGGAAAAGAATCTACAAAGAGTGGATTTTCATGGATTTTCCACATCTACAGTATGTAATGTAAACATTTACATTTACCCCGGGGTAAACCAAGTTGATATCAGAATGTGGTTTACAACTTGATTTGGATCAAGCCAATCCAGGGCAAACCGCACATAGACTGGTCAAGGGTCAAGGAATTGGATACTCTAAAATGACCGAATGGCGGTCTTCTGAAACACTCCAAATAGAGATATCCCCGACAACAGCAAAAAATGGAGATGGCTTATTGGTTGATTTCCCACACAACTTGCTCGATTCAACTGCCTCATTGTGGGGATTGTTCAATGGGAATGCAATGAATTCAATGGAAAGAAATGGGAATGTATTTGGCTAACACATGCAAACAAGAGGCGTACATAGGTGTTCAAAACAAACAATTTTATGATGATATAATGGGATGATATGGGACATGTAGGCTATAATGAGATGATTTCACTTTGTCTCAATATGGAGGGGTGTCCCCTAAAGGATTCCAACCGCTGCTGGGGACCATATCCGGCGTATACATGGATTTCTAATATTGGTACAAGCTGGCGCCCTACAGTTAGCTAGGTTGACTTATAACTTGGTTGACTATGGGGCATGCTGGATATATCGAACTAGTTACTATGGCTTATAAAAGTTAAACTTTATCCAACGTTCACATCACTGGGGGCACCACCTTATTATACCCCAGGACTCCCCAGGTGTACGTTCATCACTATCAAAGCCTCATTAAGGGCTGACCTACTTCATGTGGGATTCACCCAATGCCATCTGCATCGACCATCCCCAGTCGTCATCACCATAAATTGATGTGTACCAACAATACCCCCAAATGCTGGATGATTGGGTTTAATTACCACATGATCATCATTGATTAAAGTTCATATGTACCCTCTGGTTATTTAACATAGCCATGGTATAGATGGCCCATAGAAATAGATGGTTTACCTATTAAAAATGGTGATTTTCCATGGCTATGTTAAATAACCAGATGGTAATAGTAATTGTCATGAATTATCATTCTCATGAACAAATTGGGTTTGGCAATGTTTGGCATCATTGCAACCCCGAAATCATGTTCGCTAGGTGTACCACTGTAATGCCCTAAATAACTTCCATGATGTCCCTGGTTGCTACCCTCTGGTAAACTAACAGTTCGCTATTGAAAATTGCCATTTATAGTGAGTTTTCCCATTGAGAATTGTGATTTTCCATAGTTATTATGTAAACGTTTACCAGAGGGTAACCACCATCAACCCCTCATTAAGGAAGGGGTGATCATTCTCAACAACCATTATTCACCCCGTCGAAAAAAAACATCAGTGGTGGATTATTGGGCTTACCACATGATGCTCATAAACAAGCATTATACAAGCATTTATATAACCCGTAAGCCCAAATAAAAACTTCCATACATGTTACCATTGATAGCAAAAGATTAAAGTACTAAAGTATCTAAATGGCAGTGTGTCAAAACCTTGTACCCCTGTAGTTCACATCAAAATAGCTGGTAAATGGATGTTCATCCCACTACAAATGGTATTAATAGGTATTGACCCATCCCCAAGTATCTAAATCAAAAACCGCAGTTTACCCAGTTCAAGAGTTGCTTCGACCGTCCAACAGTCGCCACGACTGAGGTCGCCACTCTTTTCACGCGAGAATTTCACTGCCTGGCGGACGACACCGAACAGAACATGGCGAATCTTACTAGATGGGGCCCCTTATTATATAGTTACAATTTTGTAAACCATGAAAAAACATTAAACATCCATCTAAGTACACATCATCACCAGAAACCATCGTTAAACTAGTTAGAAACCAACTTACCTAGCACTACCTTGTAGAAAGAATACGAGGTAAACATCCATAAACTTTGGTGGGATATCATGTTCCTCAATCAAACTTGCCAAAGAAATATGTATGCGCTTTTCACTCACCAAACTAAGCTTTGCCCAGATGAATCGTCAACTCTCTTGGATAAATCCCCGCCATTTTTGGTTGGGTTTAACATAACATCATACAACCACTAATAACCACCAGAATATATACATTGCGGTGGCAATAAACTATATAATATATAATATAACATAAGATACTATAACACAACATTGTTAATATGGTTCATATTATTATGACGTTAATATAGTTAATAACACCAGGAAACTCACCATATATAACATATTATAACATATTATAACATAATATAACATATTATAACATACTATAACATATTATAACATAGTATAACACATGTTTGAACATAGTAACACTCTATATAACATATATAGTATAAACACAAAAAGAAAAACACCATGATCTTATCCCACCAAAAAAAAACAGCACCTCCGCAATCTTAGATCCTTTCATGTCGACCACAGCCATTGCCTCGCTGCGAGGCCCCAGGGCCCCGGGTCCAGGGACTTCAAACATGTTTTAACTGGTGGTTAATGGTGGTTAATGATGGTTAATGGTGGTTAATGATTGTTAATGATGATGGTTATTATATGGTTAATGATGGTTAATAACAATCTAGTTGGTGGTTGAACCCTACCCCTCTGAAAAATGATGGAGTTCGTCAGTTGGGATGATGAAATTCCCAATATATGGAAAAATCCATTAAAATCCATTAAACCACTATAATCCATGATTCCCAAGTGAATGGAAAGTCATCAAATTCCATGGTTCCAAAGTACCAACCAGATCAATGATGGGACTGAACTTCACCATCATGATAGCAGTTAGCTGATTTTACGGGCTTTGATCGTCAAAGATATGGGGATATCCGGGATATCATTGAAAAAACACCTGGTTGGTTGATGATGTGGGGTTATACTATCATATCATCGAAAACTATAAGTGGTTATAACCCCACATGTGATATCCCCAACTGGTATTGGATAGTATAACCCCACATAGTATACTATCCAATACTGGGGATTATCACAATCCATGGGAAATCTCCTAGAATCAACCAGTGAGGATCCAAAGGGAAAACGTGAAAACGGTTTTGCACACGTTTCGGATTTTTGAAAAAATGTTTAAATGGTAGAAAAAAAATACCTGGAGTAGATATGTTTCATGAATCTTCAAAGATATTCCTCACGCATATATGACAATCTCTTTGAACAATTCCATATTCAGACTTCGGGACGATTATAATCTTCTCCTATTAAAAAGGAACCAAGTTGGGCCCAATTTTCTTTAGCCAACAGATTTCCATTGCATGGTTCACCAGCCGGAAATTCACTGTCAGAAAAAATCCACCATCCGGTCATCAAACATCAATTCCATGAGATTTCATAGGATTTCACGGGATTTCATGGGATTTCATGAGGATTTCATGAGGATTTCATGAGGATTTCATGAGGGTTTCGGATTTCATGAGGATTTCATTAGGACCAGGATGTAGAACCAACCTTTATCGGACATTTTCCGGTTACCCCAGTTGCCCCAGTGTCAAATATCGCAGGCCGGGAAATCCAAGGTGCTTCGTTGTAGGCCAACTCGTTGTAGAGATCTCCCAGCGTAAAGGGCCCCGCTTCGTAGTCCGCGCGGCCTCAGGGTTTTTACGGAGTACGGGAAGGATCATCGAAAACCACGATGAACCAACGGAAAAATTCTATGGTTTTTCAGTGGTATCTATTTCGATCACTTCAGGTGAAAATTTAAGGTGAAACTAAACCTTAACTGAATAGTCCCAACTGAATAGTCCCATAGTTATATCTACCCTCTGAACTAACACTTCGCTATTGAAAATGGCCCAGTCGAAATAGTGGATTTACCCGTAAAAAAATGTGATTTTCCATAGTTATGTAGACGTTTACCGGAGGGTAAATGTTATAAGTTATAAGCCACTTAAAAGAAATTGTGGTTTTTCATCCACGACATGGGGACTTCGCTGATCGCGCTGATCCTGATATATCCTGATATATCCTGATATATCCTGATATATCC
>Ga0126342_10002912_pt1:17500-27544 | contig 27544 bp, 21 predicted proteins | sample Cyp1metagenome_FD_92528 | JGI IMG/M metagenome (GOLD analysis project Ga0126342, IMG submission 92528) | Coral microbial communities from Lord Howe Island, Old Settlement Bay, Australia - Cyphastrea 1 metagenome | ecosystem: Host-associated > Invertebrates > Cnidaria > Coral ... | reverse complement strand
GGAGGACGAGGCAGGAGGAGGCGGAGGAGGAGGAGGAGAAGGAGGAGGAGGAGAAGGAGGAGAAGGAGGAGGAGGCAACTGACATAAAATCTAACAACCCTCACCTGGCAGGTGGGGAAAAAAGGCTGTCGGCGAAACACCTGCCCGAAACCAAATGTGTTGAACCTTGCACGACGCTGTCAACATCGTTCAACCCGAAAGGGACACACTGATTTCAAAGTCACACTGATTCAAAGTGCCAGGGTCTGCTCGTTTCGTCAATCTCCACCAAGCAGCTGAGGAGGCATGTAGCCAAAACGATTTTGGATAAAATTTCTGGCTGCAGAATTCTCTTCTGGAATGAATGAGAGCTCTGAGGCCTGCAAGGTTTTAAGGATGACCACGCAGGTATCTGCGCGCAACTGCAGGGCAGCTTATTTGATGCTCCTTGTCTCTTGAGTCTCTTGTCAACAATGAAAATAAGTGCCGTTGCCTCTGGAGTGCCCAGAATCGAACAAATTGTGTGGATCTGGTCTATGAAGTCGTTGCCCTTGAACCTCAAACATGTTTGGGGTGCACAGGTCGGGAAACTGACAGAGCAACTCTTTTTGGGGCAGAGCGCCCACTTTTAAAATCTCTTAAAGCATCTTAAAGCTCTATTTTCTTGAAATGACAGGAGTGTGCAGTTGCTCAAAGATTGAACTATCAAACTGCGGCGAGCCTGAGAAAATGAGCAAACCATGCAAATGCATGGTGTGTCTTCAAACATGCCGCCGTTGCCATCTCTCTTAAATACAAATGTGCAATCAAACATGGGCACAAGGCATCAATCCTGTTAAGAAACATGACTTTTCTGCCCATGAGCTCTCCCAAGATGCAGCCTCGGCGGAAGTGCAAACGGTTACTTTATGGCAATGATGGGCCCGAGTACGACCTGGCTTGCTTGTCATTTAATCTTTAAACATTCTTGGATACAGCAAGCCTGGTGATTAGGACATTTGCAGCCCAATTGGGACATTTTAGATCATATTCATGTTGAATACCTAGTGAGTGGGACATTTTAGACATAGAAATGCTATTTCCATATTTCCCCCTGTTCAAAAATGCTCCAACTGGGCATCTGCAGCCCATCTCCACCCGACACTCCCAGCCTGCACTCCACATATCGATGGCCGCAGTGTATTCGGAGGAAGTGAGCACCACCTACAACTTGGAACAACTTGGAATGAGGACTCAATGAGGACATAAGGAAAATCACTGAAAATCACTGGCTGTTGATATGGTTGATCATTCGGGGTACAGTGAAACCACTGTTTCAGAACCTACTGCATTAAGAACTTCAGCTGGATTGCTGGATTCAGCGCTTCCTGTCGGTTAATTGAAATAAGAACCCTGGGGTACCCTGGAATTCGGGCCATTAGTTCTTATTTCCTTTAAGATTAAGGTGAAGATCTACGCCATCCCTTCAGAACTTGAGGGCACCCTCGTTCACAATTCCCATATTTTGCCGCTTTTTTTGCACTTAAGAAATCTTAAGAACCCCAGGATAGGCTTTTGATAATTCTTCGGTGCATTTTGCTAGCCAATGAGATCACGATTTTTTTTCAGATACCCTCTGGTAATTTAACATAGCTATTGAAAATTGCCATTTATAGTGAGTTTTCCCATTAAAAATTGGTGATTTTCCATAGCTATGTTAAATTACCAGATGACATTCATCCCAGCTGGTCCCAGCTGGCCATCGGGGCCTCAGGCGCGCGGTACCAACGAGTCCCCACATACTCCGTGCGAAGCCATTCGTCGTCCTCACGGTCAAAGCCGGCGCGGCCTGGCCATGGTCATCATGGGCATCCCCTTCTTGGATAAATATGAATATAGGCAAATATATATATATATACATACATAAATATATATATATATATGCATATCATATATTGTGCATAATATAATATATATATGTATAAATGTAGAAATATAGGAAATATAAGAAATAGGTTGCATAGTTTTGGCTCCACGATTATGATGATTCACTCTGTCCGAAGGCCACTGCCTCGCGCGAGGCCAAAGTCACATAGCCTGGCAGTGTCACACGCTGTCATACAGGCTTCAGAATTGTGGATCCGGGGATCTTGAATCTTTCTAGCCTCAAAATGTCAATTTTGAATAAGCCAAGCTGCTTGATATCGCAATTCTTCATGACCTGAGCGGATGTTGGTGAAAAAGGATCAGCTGGACACATACTATAGCGGCATAGCTGGTCAGTTTTGCATGGCAATCCGCGGCAGATGTGCATTTGTTGGTATTTTTTTGATACATTATGCCTGTTTTGCGGTCAAGAGACTAACACATTCATTGGCTTCAAGTCTCTGTGCACAACATTCGCCGAATGCAAATACCTTAGGTCAGCCGACAACTCGGACAACTGAGGTCAGCCTTTTCCATCGCCATGCGCCAGGCTAGACCAGGCTGCAGAAGCGCTCTGAGGATGTGATAGGCAAAGAATTGTACGTGATCTTCGCCTCAAATGTCTGCTGATGTCAGCTGCCATGGCCCTGAAAATCCCTGAAATAACACCAAGAAGCTTAAAATCCTATGACTTGCTGCAACCGGTTTGGAACTTCAGAAGGACAGTGCTGTTCAAGCAGGCAAAGACACCAAGCCACTCAAGGGTTCAACATGGCTCATTCGGAACGTCAAGGAGCTGAAAAATCTGGACCATTTTGGACCATCATGAAGCAACAGACTTCATGACCAAGTCATGACCAAGTCATGACCAAGTCACTCAAAGGCGTGTCTGAATTGATGACTGTATGTAGGTCTGCGTCACAGAGCTCCGTCACGAGATATACCTCCCAGGATGTGAGGGACCTGAAAAATATCACGACTGACTCTTATAGATTCCCCGTTTCTGATGGATATTTCAATTGGGAAAATACCCATATCATCTTCAGCAAATCTAAGAGCAATCCCGACATAGAGTCACTACTATAGAGTCACTTTGATGGGGAAAATGATGATGAACCAACAAATCATGTGGGTGTTCCATGGTTTTCCTATCATTTTCAGATAAGCCCATTTCAAAATTACCAACACCCCCATGATGGAAGCGAGCCTCGTTGAAGACCGTGCAGGGAGGCTCAAGAACCTGCGCAAAACGTCCCTTCTGATCACCCCAAAAGCTTCGATCAGATTTCTGGATGTTCATCCCCAAAAAATATGTGGATTTCAAAGATTTTGAATTTTTTTGATCCCCATCTATCACCCACTGATGTGAAGCCTCAAAATTATATACTGTATATAGATACCAACACCATTGCAAACCACTGCCATGAGCTGAAACACGTTCTGTTTGTATCTGTCTGTTCAAGGCGGTCGCCTGAAACAGTTCGATCACGTTCTCATGATCCAACATTTTCAGCAACTTGATCTCTCGCAAACACCGCTTGGCCTGGAGAGGATGCTCCGGTTTGGAAACCACCACAGAAAAAAGCAGGGCCATATAGGCCGTATTGAATTGGTAAAAACATGTGGCATCAATGGGCGCACAAACTTGGAGTTTTTTTAAAAAAAAAAATGGTGTTAAAAAACTGTTGCATCCTCTCACCTATTGCTGGGCCGATAAACTTCGAGGGCCACCTTATATTTCGACCGCATGTCCATGTGCACATCTGCACCACCAAATGCATGTGCTGTCAAACCACCCCTGCATCGAACCTCCGTGGTGTTTTGCCACGAGTTGGGGATCTTCTTGATGGCGACCTCCTTCAGCGAAAGCTGAATCTTCAACTGCTTCGGGACGGTCCAAGACGGTCCACGAATGACCACGGAAATGATGGGCAAATGATGGGCCAACCCTCTTGTTGTACAAATATGTACAAATCATCTTGCCTTACCTGACCTTTTGGACATTTTTGGACCCCTTCCTACATCTTGAATGAGGAAGCGTGACAACACTGATTCCTCCTGATCAATCACCAACACTTCAGATGAATGATGAGACCACCCAGACTGGACCATCTTGACCCATCGTTGACCCTTCACCACCGAGCTCCTGTCCAGTTTCATCCCGAAATGCAGCTACAGCGCCATAGGTACCTTGGGCCAGGGGTCTGTTTGATCTACCCTAGACCTATGTGTGTTGGGCAGGCAAGATACTAATAAGGGCAGAACCACAAAAATCACACAGGATTCGCTGCAGGATTTACCCTCTGCTAATTTAACATATAGCCGCTATTCAAATATATATATATATATACAAATACATAATAATATATATAGGGACATTTTGCTCCATTTTCCATAGCTATGTTGAACTCCCCTGTTGGCTACTGCATCTTTTGTACTGCTGTCAATCGGAACCCCACCTTTTCCGAGAGCTCGCAGTGGATGGAACCGCTGGGGGAGGTAGAAGGTGGTCCCGGAAACCTCCCGGGATGATCGGACAGTCCAAATGGGGGACTGTCCAAACATGGCAAGCTGGGAACTCCACATCAAAAATCGATGGTTTTCTTGGGAAAATAATGGGAACATATTAGAATATATTATAATAACATAATATAATATATATATATATATATATTATATATATAATACATATATATAAATGGTGGATAATGGTGGTATGTCATGGGGTGTCTTTCACAGTTTTGCCATGTTTTCCACATATTGTCCGCCCTTCCAAGTTGAACAGTTTTGCCTCATGCGCCATCAACCCTGGTGGGAGTTCAGCAGATGGAGCCGCCCGCATTTCAAGCTGATCATCCGGCAGTCCAGACCAACGGTGGGCGGCCGCTTCCATGACGATCGGTGATTCTGGTCAGTGTATAGGTCAGGGATATACGTTGTGTTTTTCAATCATTAATGTATTTTAACTTTATTTCTGCAGTTGCAGTAACCACTATTTACATCTATTTACCGGATTTTTGGGGGTTAAGGTGGATTAACATGGATTCCAATGGATTAACATGGGTTAACTACTGTTTGTTTTAGGGGCTAACTGCTATGCATGCCTTCTATTTCAACATCACTCCTGTGCGGGTACAGTAAACCAGTAAACGCTATTTCACCACCACTTCAAGGGACATTGAAGCCCTCAGTCTGGGGATCAAATGGTGGGCACCCAAAGAGATGTAGTCGGACCTGGATGGGTGGTGCATCCGACTCACAACTTCAGTCTGGAAGAATCTAGAAGAACTGACCTTTACCCATAAAATCCCATAAATAACCTGGTAAATACAGTAGTGATGTGATGAAAGGATATGAAAGGGATATGCAAGGGCCTGGCATGCCTATACAAAAGGCAACTAATCAAATGCTGCAGCCTCGTGTTCTTGATCTTGCGTGGCATTGAGGTGCAAACACGCTGCTCACAGCAGTTTAACGCAGTCTAGTTACACTGTTCAGGAATCATTTGATATCATTTGTAGGGTTTATAGTTCTATGATGTTCTATATATTTCTATATATTTCTATAAACTCCGAAACCTTTGCTCAAAAACCCTATGCTTGAGCCTTCGAGCATCGTTCATGCAGAAAGGCAAATCCGTAGGACATGGTCACGTGATTTCATTGGGTTTCTAGCATTGGTTCTGCACAAATCTGAACAGCTCTGCATTTTCGACTCTTCCCAAGCTTTCGCCAGTGAAACAGATCTGCGGCCTTGAGCCGTCTTAATCGTCTATGATTAAAATTGAAAGATATTGAAAGCCTACGTCCTACGTCCACTACGTATCGGAACCTTTACAACTTCGCTGTCTCAGGTCACAGTGGGAGCTTGGTGATGATCACGTCATGGCAGTCATCATGGTCCATGCGCAAGTTGCTGATGGCGCCCACGGACTTGCCTGTCTTGCTATGTGGAGACCCAAACCCAGACTTGGAACCGGAACGCCCTGACGATGCTTGAGAACGACTTGAACGACTTGAACGACTCAAGTGACTTTGTTGACGGCGTGGAAGGCGCTGAAGGGCATGGCCGACTTGGGCGACTTGGGCAGCGAGTGAATCTTCAACCGCCAAACTATGCAATGTTTGGAGGTTTGACTTGGTCAAGTTGGCATGCGAAAAATGTGGAAGGCGGGTAGGTTCAAGATGAATGTCCATGCTTGCAACCCAAGCTTCAAGAACCTGGTCGTGTTCGAAGGTCACAAATGCTTTCGCCTCACTCCGTCCCAAAAAGTCAAAGGTTACGCAGACTGGGCTGTTGTGTTTTGAAGCATCTGAAGCCTGTGCAGCAAACGCATTCGCCAAGTTCTGCAATTGTTGGTCTAGCCATAATCGCGAGTCGTGGCTCGCAAGGTCCAAAATGCTGTCGGGGATGGTGTCCCCCAAGTATGGTCGGCAAAGCTGCTGCAGGGCGGGATTCATGATATGAAGGTCAAGTGTGTACACATCATACACCGCAAGTAGATCCTCATGGCCTTCCTTGCCTTCCAGGTCTTCCCTGTCGTGGCCTTGTGCTGGGGCACAAGGTTTCAAATGTTCCACGTCTTGAATCTCTCGCAGACCCACGAGAAAGCACCTCTCATTGGCCAAATTATTGAACTGTGCGCAGAACAGCTCCACAATCACATGATTGAAATCAGAATCCAACATGTCCGCATTCATTGCCACTACAGAAATGTTCTCAGAGTCGGAACTGATTGAACTGAGAACTTGCTCCGAAATTCTCGCTCTGTCTCCTTCAGCAAAGAAGTCGAGCAAGGATTTCCCTGACAACCCACCAGCTTTTGGTGAGATTTGCAGAAGCATTGATGAGAGTTGCCGTGAATGCTGAGTGAGACACAAATTCTGATCCACCTCTACCACCGCATCATAACATGCAGTCAATAGGGAGGAGACTGCGCCCAGTTCCACCACCCTCTTTTGCAAGTCCATCTTGAGAATCACATTCTCACGCACCAGCCCCCTAACAGCAACGATGCCAACAAACATCAGCAGAAACATGGGAATGAGAGCTCCGGGAGAGTAAGCAACTCCTGGAGGATCTGCTTGTGATATGCCCATCTGGATTGCTTGGAGCAAGTGGACTAAGAAGCAAAACACCACGCAGCCAATCCGTTTGGCAAGGACTGCATACACGAAGCGTGCTGCGAAGGTGTGACTGATCACAGTTCGGACATCTACTTCCGGTAATTGAAGCAAAAAGGCAGCATCTGCGCTCAACATCGTGGCCACGTACAAAACGTCTTGGCTTCTTGGATTTATGAGGCCAGGGACTGAAAACCACAACAGGCCAAGAGTGGCCGCCAGGAAATTGCTGAGATCATAGGATTCGACGTCCGCGTTGTAGCGGGAACTAACTTGTCGGAGGGTCAGGCGATACATGGAGAGAACAAAGACGACCCTCCAAATACGACGAGTCCAGACGCAGCGTATCTCATCCAGTTCCCGTTCATTGCGACCGTCGGCATCTCGGCGCTTCCACCATTTTTGGATCTGCTTGTGGTACTTTTCACAAGTGGCCCTCAAGTGGATGGGCTGGATGGGCCCGGACGCAAGGAAGGAAACCAACAGAGAGATCAGCTTCAACAGAGTGCCTGCTTGAAGTATCGAGGTGCCATACCGCAACACGGCAGGATCCATGGAATCCATGGTCGCTTCCAAGAGGAAAAAGGGGAAAATCAAGCGGTTCACTCTGAAGACTTCCTACAGAAAGAGGACTCTTTCAACGATACCTGGAGCCAAAATATGCCCAAAAATCACCGAAAGATGCCAAAATGTTCTGCCATATGTTATGACTTCATCCTCTTCATCAACTCAAACACTAGTCGAAGCAGATCTGCCATGCAGCGATCCATAGCGATCCATTGCCAGTGCTCCTGCATCGAAATCTGGCTGCTGACGCGGCTGCAAACCTGGCTATGAGAGAACGTTGGTAGCTGCAGGTTGTTTGGTTTTTGTTGGTCAATTATAGCCAAAACATATCCTAATTGCCGCTTTGGATAAGAAAAACATGGGAAATGAAATGGAAATGATGATTAACCAGTCGGTTTGGGGGTAAAAACTCATGTCTTGTTCATGGAACCCCATCATATACCGAAGATTCTCTTGAGCAAGAAAACATCAGTGCCGACGCAAACGAAAAGCACAGTAAAAGCAGGCCCAGAGCGACGAATGCAAACTCCTGCGAAGAGCGTCATCTCGCCTCTGGTGTCTAGGAAGCGCCTGCAGCGTGCGGATGCGACAAAAATGTACCGCGACTAGAAATTGCATGGAAATAGACGAGGACTTGCCATAAGCAAACAAATCTGAACAGAAATGAAGAAACTGTTTGATACCTGTTTGCATGCTGCTAGTTTCCCATTCAATTGGGGACGGTCAACAGGGTGTTTCCTTACGAGCATATTCCAATGCTTTGAGGATCCGCAAAGTTCGCCTAGTTCTGTTCGTATCACGAGACTCGCTGGTTACTATAGTGGTTGAGCCGCCATGCATTGCGTTTAGCCTCTAGGTACTCGGGACAAATATCTGAAACGACTATAAACTACCAATAAGATTCAATAAGCATCAATAAACATCAATAAGCATCAATAAACTATATTATAGTATATATATATATATAATTATATATATAATTATATATATATGTGTGTGTGTGTGTGTACTAAGTTACTATAGTGATGTTCATGGCCAAGGTTCTGCTTTGGAAGAACTTCTTGACAGGGTGCGAGCTCCAGTGGGGACCTCAGACCACGCTTAAAAGATGGCGACGACGACAGCAGGACGATTCATGATGTCCCCATTGTTTGACTATGCATGTGTTTACAACGCATAGATTTTTTGTGGTGAGATGTGTATGATGTGTCTATCCAGTCTAGCCCCCTCCAAATCAAATCAGACACAAAGAATACAAGCACTGCGATCAAAACAATCCAAATTGCCGCAGCTTTGGTGGTTTGTATTGTCTCTGCTGACAATGACTAATAATACAGAATGTCTCAGATATGTATGTATGTATGTATGTATGTATGTATGTATGTATGTATGTATGTATGTATGTATGTATGTATGTGTGTGTGTGTATCTGTGTATCTGTGTATCTGTGTATCTGTGTATCTGTGTATCTGTGTATCTGTGTATCTGTGTATCTGTGTATGTGTGTATGTTTGTATGTATGTATGTACGTACGTACGTACGTATGTATGCATGCATGCATGCATGGATGTATGTATGCATGGATGTATGTATGTATGCATGCATGCATGTATGTATGTATGTTATAATTTATAATATGTTATAATTTAAAACTAGTATTATATAATATTATATAATATATTTATATATTCATTATTCATGTATTTAATATGTGTATGGATGTGCGTATCTATGTATCATATGTGTGTGTGTGCGCGCACGCGTATGCAAACTTTCAGTATCTTCTGCTTCAGCTTTGACCAAGGGCAAGAATTTTGTCCACTTCCAAAGCGTGATAATATGGCAAAAGCCTAGGCCTAAGCAAGAATCTACGCAACATATGATAGCTATAGAGGTTCTTTTCAGACTCAACTGCTCTCGTAGCTAAGAGATGCGTGAAACCCCCCTACGATAATAATGGTTCACGGGTCACGCCTTGTCATGTTTTTCATTGTGCGGTATGGTATGTTGCAGTACTTCAGCGCGGCCGTTGCAGGGTCTTGGATCATCTTGGATCACAGCAGAGACCCAAAAGCTCCTCTTTAAGACAGGGATCACCAGGTAAAATATGTAAAAACTGCGGCCATGGAGCTTGTTGTCCTTCACACCTTGCAACAGTTCTTGACATGGCGTCGAAGATTCAAGTGGCAAGTGAGTCAGGTAGGTTCCTTCTTCAAACCAATGGGCATTTCAAACAAACATTGCCCAACTCAATCCACTGCTACACTCCTAGAACGAACCCCACACTCATCACAATTGCCACTATATAATCTATATAGTCACGTTACATATTTATCATATTTCAACAACTCGGAAAAATGCAGGCACACCCAGTCTTCAACAGCTGGAATCGATTGGAATCGTCTCAGGATGATGAGTGAAGGAAATGCCACAGTGCCATAACTACAATCCCAATGGGGCCGCGAGAAAG
>Ga0126342_10002912_pt1:0-10000 | contig 27544 bp, 21 predicted proteins | sample Cyp1metagenome_FD_92528 | JGI IMG/M metagenome (GOLD analysis project Ga0126342, IMG submission 92528) | Coral microbial communities from Lord Howe Island, Old Settlement Bay, Australia - Cyphastrea 1 metagenome | ecosystem: Host-associated > Invertebrates > Cnidaria > Coral ... | reverse complement strand
GTTTTCCAACTGCCTTGGCCCTTCTGACTATAGAGGGTGGAAAACTTGGAAAAGTGGCGACACTTTTCCAAACATGGCAAGTTGCTTTCTCCAATAGCACTTGTTTCAACACCAGATTTGGCGAATACGATGGATCCTGAGCCATTCCGAGGCTGTCGGAACCTCTGTTGGCACCAGTAAGCTGCACTGCTGCACCACTGACCACAGCTGGAAACAGTTCTGGATAAGTTCACCCCAACTGGCCCCAATCCACATCCTTTTTGCATACGCACAGTCGCAGTGTTGAATTGGACTAGCTTGATTTCATCTCAACTGCCTACTGAATAATAGATAGGCTCCAATTGCGTATCATTGCCAGTTGCAAAGATCAAAAGAATGAATTTTGCTCTCAAAAGTGCGACCGGTGTCCTCTGACACTTCAAAGGATCCACCGTAGTCAGCAAAGTATCCAGGTGTTTCCTTAGCTGCCAATGCGACAAGCGTTGCCATTTTGGCCACAAAGCTCCCAAATTGTGGTGGCAAACACTAGGGCAGATCTAAGACCTGGGTTATGTAGAAAAAAGTGAGGTCCTAGCCCTAGCCACTATATTTCTATAGTCCTTCATAAAAACACGGATAAAGCAGTGGCTCTTCAGGTCGTACGCACTCTTTGAGGCCCCCTTTGCACAATATTTGGCTTGACAAGTTGCTTCAGGGACATACCTCAGAAGGCCAGCTGCAAGGGCACACCGACACTTTCCACGGCCGTTGGCAATTGGTTACTCCAAGTTGCATGTCGAAGTCATCATGATAAGGTACAGGAAAGGAAGATGTGGAAACCTACGGGAGTGCAGCCAAGCAGTAATTAGGCAATGACATGCAATGACAAACTATAGCACATGAGGTCATCTCTGCACCATTCGTCTCTCTCAGCATGTGAAACATTGTGAAACTTCCGCAATGGCTTCTGCCTCTCGTCAACCCGCATTCTATTTGCAGCACACTCTTTCACATGACGACCGCTGATGCTGATGCGCGAGTGCCCAAGAAACACCCTTTGGGTGAGGGCTTCGCTGTCAAAGCACGTGCCAGCCACGTGCAAAGTACATGCGGATGAACTACAAAGTGAAACGACACAGTGAGACAATGGTAGCTGCGAAAATCCCCTAAACCCTATCGTCACCAGCAGCTAGTACTTGAACCACCGCCTGCAAATCAGTGCCAATTGAAACCATCTAATTGCACAGTCCGGGTGAGCTGATGATCGAAACATGTTCCAGCCACCTTTGATATTTCATGACCCTGATCTTGCTGCCTTGAGAATTCGCGGTACCTAGGCCACGTTTTTCCCCCATATATCCAGCTGACTCATCCCGCCCCGTTTGTTGCCCAAGTTGATCGAGGCTCCTCTCGTTTGTGATGATGTTGTACTTCACAGAGTTGTAGGTATCGCCTGCTGAACCACCAAAACTCAGCAGAAAGCTACCAGAGAAACCCAGGTTTCAGCGCCGCCATTGAAATTAAGTATAATGAAATAATATGAAGATATATGAAGTAATATTAAATACAGGGAGCATCTATATACTAACCATGGCAAGTAGATGCAAGTAGAATGCACGGCTGCTGAGCAGCCCTGCAGCTTAACATGTCTTAACACTGTTTTTTCCGCCACGTTCCCAGTGCACCTTGCCGCGGACGCATGTAGTAAGGATCTGATCGTGTCAGCTTGTCCTGTGACGAGTAGTGGTTGTTGGCCCTCACGATGGCCTTAACGGAATCGCAACGGACCACCGCAATCGCCATGTGGTTTCTGCAATGGAATGCACTGGATTGGTTGGAAAATATGCAGGAAACCATAGGAAACCCCTGTTTTTGGAGGAAAAAGAAATGATAAAAAATGGGTTCCCATTGTTTCCCTGTAGATGTTCCCTTTAACTCCATTGAAGTTGGCCAAGAGTCAAAGTCATAATTCTCTAAACGGCTGATCGACAGCTTGTTTTGAGCCGCCGCATGTGCTCGTCCTGCAGAGGATGGTCTCATCGGGTTCTTTGGACTGAGTTTTTCCACACCCACGACTCACAGAGTTCAAGCTCCGCTCCTGGCGCCGTAGCATCTAAGGATTGGGTGAAGGTGTTCTGCGCCATCCATGGCGCAAAGTGTGCACCTTCAGGGCTTGGGCCGGGCTTGGGGCTGGATCCCGGGTGAAACATGGTGAAAGCCCCTGGTGACCGGTCACCAAAAAACGGGGAAAAAAAAACTGCCATTCCACACGTTCAACCGGGATGCTTTCATTCTGACGCTGCGAGACCTGCAACAAAGCTCTGGCTGGCCCCAGGTCAATGGTCAATATATGACAAAATATGGACATAGGTATGACAAGCCAACTGCAGCTTGGGTCAACATGCTTCAGTCATGTTTCACATCTCTACAGCTCTGGAGGCACTACGACCCTCTTGCCCTCTCCCGTCTAGGCCATGTTCTATCATTGGTTCAACATGATTCAAACTCTGCATCCAACATCATCCAACCGCCACCTCCTTGCGCGCGTCGGAGCGAATAGCTTGCGTCAGGGACTCTGCCGGGGCAGTGAGATGCAAATTGGGGCAGGACGCGCTGTGAGTCGCTGATTCCTCAAAATTCACGTGGCGATCAGATGCGATCAGGGTCGCCGGGTCGAGTCATGTCGCGTCATATCCGGCTCCAACACACAAGGCATCACAAGCCCAAAATCCCCAAAGACAAGTCCAGAAAAGATGCTGAAGCACTTGAACATCTAAAACCTGCCACATAACTCTGCATCATTTAGAGCCAAGAAGCACCCCTGCGTGCCAACCAGTCCGATTTACTCGTGAGCTTCTGCCGCAACTTCTCCTGCTCCAATCCATACCTGCCGGCGCCGGCCAGTTTGGCCATCGGCATCTTCCCATGAGATCATGGTGGCTTTCGAGGTCTCATCCTCCACGACTGGTCTTCCATATCTATATGGGTAATAATATATATTTATATATATAATTACATATTATATATATAATATAACCCCATGCTTCCAAAGACATGTTCTAGTTTTAACAGTGTCATTAGTTATTTCTATCATTTTCTATCTATTTCTATCATTCGCAGTGTCTCCAGTAAATTGGAAGAGCTACCCTTTCAATTGCGAAATCAGGCATTCTTTTCCAAAACATAATTTGAGACCGTAAATGCGCTAGATACATCTAGATACAGCGTCCATTTGCTCAAGTAAATACGGATCAAATCTGAACCAAACAGCTCGGTGCTGTTAACCCAAGTTACCCAAGGTTTTCACAGTCTTTTCACGGACACATTTGTCACATGTGTCACAGAGTTTTCCTGCCCAAGGTCAAACTGACCCGCTGTGCGCAGCCTCTGGTTACTGATGGAGTAACGCTTCCTCGGCGTTAAATGAAAGCCTGCCACTGCAGCACTATCCTGAATCACCTCTATAAATATGCAGAAAGCGCATATAGAGCGGTGCACATGCGACATTATGCGACACTATACTGTATACCATGATACCAGTAGTGACTGATGGTGACTGATGGTGCTTGATATATGGACTGGTGCCAGGCATTGTCCGAGCCAGGATGAAGCTGCATCTTGCCAAATATACAGCCATGAATCGGCATAGTTTGGTGACCCATCTGTTGCGTCCGGTTCTGGAAGCCCAGAAAGGACCTCAACACCAGTGCGGGAGGACTTCATTTGGCGGCTTGGACCAAAAGACTCTGAGGATACTCTGAGGCATATGCTGAGTTCTAAGATGTTTGAAGCGTGAGTGAGGTGATCCTAGGTTTTTTGCTACTGTACGGTTTCCTTGCTTTTCTTTCGTTTCCCTATGTCAAACATCTACTATAGCCTATGGTCATCTAACGGTATCTATGGGAACACCCCATCCTAGTCCATCCTCCACGCCATCGAGGGCCCCAGAGCCCCAGGGCCCCCGAACCCGCTATTCTCGATCTGTGCCAGCTGGATCTCGGCCCGCCGCTCTGCAGCAAAGTTTTCCCGCGGATGGCTGTCCTCCACTGCTTCTGACCAGAGACTGTTGGGAAACCCATCGGAAACCCTTACTCTTCTCTCTCTCCATCGCTGTTCCCATACTATTTTTAGCATTATTCTTAGTAATGCTACCTTTTTTTCCCCAACCTGCAGCGTTCAGGGGGGAAATATGAAGATCTGCCAAACATTGCCAAACATCTTTTCAGTTTTCATTAAATAAAAAGTAACCTTGTCCAGGTCCACCAACTCAACTGGCCTGCAGAGTCACGCACTCCTTGATTTCTTGCCCTCGATCGCGGCCGGAGGGTGTTGGGAGGTTGGACCATTGAGTCTCACCAGTGCAGGCAAAGCTGGTGTTTGCTGGGCCAAGTCAATGCTTGAACATGCTCATTTCAACATCATTCCGCAGAGAGTGCCAAATCCCCCAATCTCCATCAATCTCTAATGTCTCGAGCTTTGATGTTTCCTCTTCCTGTATAGTTATGTATAGTTGGCATACTGCCCATCACTTCCAACTTCAGTTTAACTTACCCGCCGGAAATCCAACATGGCAATTTTAAAAAAACACTTACAGTAGTCCATTTATAGTTCTATGAATTTCCCAGTTATAAAGCTCCACTTCATAGGGGATCTTCCCATTACAGGTTAAAACCTCCATTTTTGGGGGGATTTCATGGGATTTCCCAGCTAGCCATGTTTGATTACCAGAGGGCAACCCGAAAAAAAATATTTCCGAGCACCCGGACACTTGTGGGGCGCAAACTTCCGCCGCCGGGCGCCAAAAAACGCTGAGGTGTGGCGACCTGCGATTCCAGAGCCCACGCAACATGATGGTCGTTATAGCACCGGAAACAGAACAGAACAATTAAACCCGGAAATTATGTCGAGAACATCATCTATACCATCCTGGCTCATGTTTCGACATCTTGTGGGGGATTGCTATAACTTGGGAAGTGAATCCTGTTGCCGCCAACCAGAGCGCAATCCAATTTGAAATGCTTGAATTGCGGTAAACCCTTATGGCTTCATGAAGCCCCTTTGATTTCTTGAGGCGGAAGGCGGCCCAGAGAATGAGGCGTTAATTAGGAAATTCCATCATGCACTCCCCGCCCGGCCTTTTCGATCCAAGAAATGATAGTCATTCCGGAGGTTCCGCATGTAGACCTCTGTCCTCTCCTTGGCTCATGCTTTGCAGGACCTGAAAGGTATGGTCCCTGCGGCTTTTTGGAACATGCCGCTGAAGCTGCAAGTTCCGCTTCAACACAAACAGGCTGTCGCAGACTGGCCCTGCTTGGTAAAATATGGTCAAATGGGATCTGCCTGAAGCAAAATGTATGATGATTACAGAAATGCTGGCCCTCCTTTCGGTCAAGAAGCACCCAATTTCTATACCTGGCAAACTCAAAATCTACTCACGCTGCATCCGAGTCACTTGGTTGCCTTACATGTGGCAATGGAAAGAACTTCAAACATGTTCCCACAAATTACACAAGGTTGTTTCCTGCCGTTCATACACCTCTCTGCCTGCAGATCCTGCAAAACACAACGGTGAACGCAGGTCGAAGTAGCTCAACGCACTGTGCCAAGGTGCTCAGAATGTTGTAGCCTTGGAGCCCCGGTTCATTAACATCACAACACAACGTAAGGGGGCTAAGCGGGCCAAGGGGATCCACATGTTCCTCAACGAGGCGATTAAGCATAGTTCATTAAGCAGCAAGGCAATGGCTAAGCCTCCAGCTGTGGCCCCCAAGTCGTGCTGCGATGGCCTTGTCGGCTGCAGTCCCGCAGCCCATGTGGTTGTCATAGTAATTCAGGCTGCCCTCTACAGTGCCTCGTTTGCAGCGCTTGGCTGGGGAGTTTAGGGTTGCACTCACATCACTCACCACTGTTGTAGATGTAGTCCCATCTCAACCAAAACAACTTTCCAGCATCATTCCATGGAAATCCACTGCTGCCGTGCTGCGCTTGAGCAACGCATCGTTCTTGACACTTGCCATGCTTCTTGAAAGGCCTGAGCTGCCAGTTTGAACATGTTTGAACTAAATGTGGTAAAGCAAATCATAAACCATCCCCAAAATCACCATGAATGGGTGCTGTAAACCATTCCCAAATGGTAGGTATATTGTTGGATTTACCACATTACCCTCCAATGACTACGCCAAGAAAATCAGCTGCTGCAGACTGCTTTGCAACCAGGTTGCGGCTGCACAGGCTGAGGCGTATCAGCGAGTCACATTTCTCGCATATGGTTGTGAGCCAAAATGCCTATCGGCCTATCCAATTTGTGACTTAGACCCTCACTCCTTGGAATTGGGATCACTTGTTGGCACTTCATGGGATATGGACTAGAATGGTTTCGTACTGGCGGCCCCAAGCGTGGCATGCCTTCAAGGGAATCTTGGATCATACCAGGGAAATTTTAGTTTACGAAACCATGACTGGATGTGCATGTCCATGTTCTTGTCCAGCAACACTACATGCAAAGAGCGGAGAGAGCAAAAACGGAGATCACAGATGATCACAGCATATAGCTGCCATAGTCATGACATGTCATGACCATCACCATCATGATCATCTTTTCCAATTCTTTGAAGTAGAGGAAGCTATAGTAACGACCTGCGGGTCCCAGCCTGTGAGCTCTGATTCGCAGCATCCATCCGCTCGGTCCAGGTGAGGTTTGTCCAGGTGAGGTTCATGGAAGTGATGGTGTAGATGGTGTCCTGAGACTGATGGGGGTGGCATCTTGATTGTCTTGACTGAATCTTCGCAAGTCAGAGCTTAGAGTCGCCTTTTTTTATAGCTGGAAGACGGCGACTAAACCCTGTGCTCAAGGTATCTCAAGGCTTGAATTGGAAAAATACTTATTATTATTATTAATAATTATTATTTATTATATATATATATGTGTGTGTATTTATTTATTCATTTATTTGTTTATTTATCTATTCATTTATTTATTTCTTTATTTATTATATCTATATTTGTTATATAATTCATATTAATTTATTGTATATTCTCTCATTTACGGCGACTTTCGGCAAAATAACTGCCGACTGTCTTGACATGCTGTTGGTCAAGTCTTGCACCCAGCAACAACCGGCAGTTGGTGTATCATGTACCTCCGGTAGTTTAACATAGCTCTGGAAAGATTGGAAAATTGACCATTTAATACCATAATTTATATATTTATATATGTTTTATGGATGCCTTTATGGATGATTTACCTATATATCCTATATTAGTGGCCTCTTAAAGGTGGTGGATTTTCCCATGGCAAACTGTGAATTCCGACCTGGCTCTGAGGCTGAGACCGGCTGCACCACAAAGCTGAAACTCCCAGTCGGGTCAACCACCAAAGGGGGAAGCCTGGAATCAGGAGCCGCTTGGAAGTTCATCAAAACCCTAAATATAGATCAATGTATTATAAATATAGAGTATACATATATATAAATCATATATAAATCATATATAAAGCATATATAAATCATATATAAATCATATATAAATCATATATAAATCATATATAAATCATATATAAATCATATATAAATCATATATATATATATATCATATATAAGATATAATAAATATCGCACCCCTCAAACAGATGCCGAAAGGTGTGAAACCAGGATGGTTCGATGTTCCCCCATGATCGTTCCAGATGTTCAATATTGGGGGGTGCAATGGAACCTTCACCAAGGCGCTGGAAGAGTTTGTGGCTCTTGTTGGTCACAAAGAAGGCCAGGCCACCCACTAGAGGCACCTGGTCACTCACCAGGCCGTGTGCCGTGGATATCACGGCAACCATGGCATGGCCATTGGCTTAGGGGAAAACATGGCAAAACAACAGGGATCATTGTTGAAATTGGTTGAATCTGGTGAACTTTGCAGGACTTAGAACTTGAACAGTTCATCCAAGTTCGATTATAGTATACTGGTTGGTGGTTGAGCCACCCCTCTGAAAAATATTAGTCAGTTGGGATGATTGCTCCCAATATATGGAAAAATAAACAATGTTCCAAACCACCAACCAGATATATATATATATATATAGTATGATCTTGCGTGACTGCGACCCAGTCGCAAGCCACGCATGACCCTGTTTCATGCTTATCCACCCATGACCAAGACAATGTTGGTAACGCCTTCACCCCCTGCCTCTGCCTTCATCGTCTCATTGCTGGCATTGCTTACGTTCTCTGACTCTGAGTCACCTGTCAGCTGCCAGCGATACAACAATCAGTCGCTTTAAATTTGAGTGCCCAATGACAACATGTCCACAAAAATAAAGGGAGCTTGAGTATGGATGAGCATTCCTTTCAGAAAATGACGGCAGTGCAAATTCCTAGCTTATAGATGCATATAGCATATGGGTGTTTCTTAAGATGGGTGATCCCCAAAACCATGGGTTTCAATACCAAACGGGTCAAAATTTGAATGATTTGGGATACCCCTGAAACCTCCAATATAGATCGTCAAATCTTCACATCCGGCATCCAGAAACCCCCGGTTTCTGTGCAAACAAAGAAACTCTCATTGGAGGAGTCATCCGTCAGAATTTCCGATGTGTCGATCACCGGCACCTCCTCTGGGGTAAAAAACACAGTTTTTCCTCTTACAAATTGCCAACTTTGGATGATTGGGGACCCATTGGGGGCCCCCCCAAATCATTGGGAAAAGCCAAATAGGCTGAAACCACTCCCTCTGGACTTTCTCCTCCTGATCTGTTTCATTACTTTCGTTGCCAGCATCCAGCTTCAACCTCAAGGCGTTCCAGTCGCTGTAAGTAGTGCTGTTGTAGAACTTGGATTCCAACAATATTCAACAATTCTAGAGCTGTAACATGGGGCCCCCTCCAACTTGGCTTCCAATATCCGACAATTCTAGACTCCAATCTTTGGAAGCCTTCTAAGAGATTCTAGACAGTCTAGATTGTAACATATCCGACAGTCTTCACAAGCTTTGCAGACTCCAACCGTCGGTGCGGTTCCGAAAAAGCCCCCAGCGACTCCATCAGGCCATCTGACAAGGTGAAGACCTCAAAGCTGGTGGCGGCTGGTGGGCTCAACCAGATTCAAGATGCGCGCATTTTGAGTATAGATTTCTATACAATACAATACATGTATACATACACATATAATCATATATTATATATATATGTATATATTATACAAATATTATATAATAAATGTATGTAAAAATATGCCATATGTACATGTTTGTCAGTTGAAGATGATCATCCCATTTCCTGGGATGGAACGTGAATCACGTGAAATCGCTGGAGTTTCCACCGAGGAGGTGCGTTTGAAACCAGCATCCACCAGCAAAAATTGCATTTCATGGACGTTAATGGCATGTAGCCTCTGGTTATGACTAACAGTTCGCCATGGAAAAATCCACCATTAAAATAATAGGTAAACCAGCTAAACCCATCTATTTCTATGGGTCATCTATTTTCCATGGCGAACTGTTAGTCATAACCAGAGATAACCGGCTCAGCTTCCAGCCACTTCTTCGGACCCGGTGGTGGCACCAGCACAGCTCTGACAGCGTGCCTGACTTGGATCCCGCGCTCCGCTAGGGCCTGTTTTTCATGGTTATCCCATGTTATCCCCTCGTCATTTAACATATGGTTATGACTAACATAGCCATGGTATAGATGGCCCATAGAAATAGATGGGTTTACCGTAATTAAAAATGGTGGATCTTTCCATGGCGAACTGTTAAATAACCAGGGGGTAACATATGGAAAATCACGGGTTAAAAAAAAGGATCTGACCACAAACAATGGGTAAACCAGCTGGAAACAATCTAGAAATAGGCATAGATTTTTATATCAATTGTCAATAGCTTTTCCAAGCTACCGGAGGATAAATCTGTCATTCCCTCCCTTGCTAAGCAGGCAATGCACAGCATACTCTCTTTTGATGGGATGCGCAATGGTCCTGAGTCTGCTTCTATCCTCCTTTCTGCCCCAACCTTTTGTTGGGACAGTTTAATC
>Ga0126342_10002911_pt1 | contig 27548 bp, 20 predicted proteins | sample Cyp1metagenome_FD_92528 | JGI IMG/M metagenome (GOLD analysis project Ga0126342, IMG submission 92528) | Coral microbial communities from Lord Howe Island, Old Settlement Bay, Australia - Cyphastrea 1 metagenome | ecosystem: Host-associated > Invertebrates > Cnidaria > Coral ... | reverse complement strand
TAATAGTGGTTAATAGTGGTTAATAGTAACCACTATTAACCACGATTAACCACTATTAACCACTATTAACCCATTTCCCCGAGAAAAAAACCTCGACCCAGGCCTTGGCCAGGGACACAGTGCTGCGGAGCTCGGTGTTGAGTGCTTGCGAGAAGGGACATAGGCTGGGAGATGTGGTGAACTGCGAAGTGAGAATCTATCTGGCTTGATGACATAATTTATACATATATATATATATATGTCTATTAGTACTATATATATATATATAATTACATGTAATATATATATATATGTAATTATATATATATATATATGTGTAATATGTAAATATAATATGTGGTAAACCCAATGCCATAATAAACAAATCATTTGTGGAATGATTGATACCACAGATGCATCTGGATCAGATCATATGACTGGATGGGATTTCACAGGCATCCACAGCAGCAAAGAATACAGAGATATGGAAAAGAACCATGTGGAAACAGAAGGACCATTATGGTGGATATATGGTGGAAAATATGGAAAAGTATGAAAAAAATATGTACAAATGGTGGATTCATCAGGATTTCCATATTTTTTCACTAGACCCGCTACGGGGTATATAAATGATAAGCTTTGCCATTTCTATGACCAGCCATTGGTTTACAGAAAAGGTGGGTTTTCGAACCATCACCGACTATTAACCATTTGGGTGCTATTTTAAATCGTGCCAATTCAAGAGGCATACCCAAAACAAACCGGACAATATGTTTTACTTCCTTACCTGGTGAATGGTTTGCCACGCACAAGAGGGAGACCACAAAGAAAAAGGGACAAACAAATGCTTTGCAACACAATGCTAATCGGAAGTACCCTCTGGTAATGAAATCCCCTATAACTGGAGGCTTTAATGGGAAAACCATGTATATAATACAAATGATGGATTTTCCATTGCCGCGTTTGATCACAGGAGGGAAACTGGATATGATCGAATCAAGACCTATGTTTTTCCTCTGGGATGAAGCAACAACAACTGGGGGTTATCATGTGGATGATTGAGAGCAGCCTCAGAGCCAAAATTTAAAGTAGCCGGGACCACAGATTTTGGATGCATTGAGATGATTTGTAAGTTTGAGTGAGACTATATCATATATATATATATATATATATTTCTATATGTATATTTACAAATTATTACAAACCTTTATATATATATTCTATAGTGGGAAACAACAACAACCTCACTGTGACGTCACTGGAATGACGGCTAGTGAGGGGAATCATCCCGCCTTATTTCGGGGTTGGTGAGTCACAAAATATCAAGATTACTGTGATATAATATATAGATATAGATAGATAGATACAACCAAGTTTGTATGTATCCATCATCAAAACAGGCAGCCCCCACATGCGCCAACAGCTTGAGGAAGACCCCAGCGCTCCCAGTGAGTTCTGGATCCAACAGTTGGAAACTTGAAAAATATAAGTGGCATGAGTGGTACCTGGTGAGTATGATCCACACTATCCTGGAAAGTTTCTAGAGTTTCTATGTATGTATATATATATAATCTATTTTAGTGTGGACCTTTGTGCTAAACCTTTTGAAGTCTTGGCAGTTTCAGGTGGCAGACAGCATTGTCCTTATCTCATCGCAGTTTGGAGGAGTTTTTGACCGTTTTTTTTTTGGCGAGGGGTGCTGACGTGAATACGTCCAAAAGAAATAGTGATACGCCAAGTGGCGATTTCGAAGGGGACATGAGTTTGCAAGCCTGGCATTTTGGGGCATCCTAGTTTCAGACACATCTAATGAATTTGCTGAGAAATTTGAGTCACCAGTTGATAGCTTAGAGATGCTTAGAGATGGGTTGAAGTCACCACATGAACACACTCAAAGTGATTTGTAGGAGTTCACCAAAGTGAGTCCTTGAAAAAAGATATATAAAAAATAAAGCCGCAATTGAGGGCTGTGTATATGCATATATATATATATATAATCATAGGTTTTGTGCAGACATGTGCGTCGAGTTTTCATACTGTGGCCTCATTTGAACTCAGAGGGCAACCACTGACGGACTCCTCGGTCGTATTGCTGTTACTCTTTGCAGGAGGAACCTGAGTGCTTGGATCTAATTTGTTTCAACGCCGTTCCTTGGTTTAGGCCAAGCGGAGACCTGAAAGATATTTTCCCCGTGGAACTGAAGCTGGCCCCAGAATAGACGGAACATGGACGATCATCCCGATATTTGTTTGTTCTCTTAAATTCCTAGGCGGTCAAGCTGTTCAATGACCCTTTTCTTAATAGGATAAGGGTCAAATAGATTAAGATATTGAAGTCCAGCAACATCTTCAAAGTTTGCAGCGAGGTTCCGCCGATGACTCAGGTCATCAGCGCCTGCGAAAAGAAAGGCCAGTGGCAATGGGCTTTGCATTTGCTGCAGCAGATCCGTGGCAATCCAAAGCTGCGAGCAAGCGCAACCTGGCATCCATTGAGGTGTGGCTCTTTGGCCGGGATTGGCCGGGCATAACAGGTTTTTTTTTGGAACTTGCCCTCAGCCTTAGTCAATTAAATGGCTCAGGGGATCTCAAGCCATCCTTTTTGGATGTTACAAAAAAGGATGTTACATCGGCCATACGTTGCCACACCCTGCATCCAACTTTGAGCTGCGTCATTGAATGTCATGACCCTCAGGTGGTGTCGTTCAATGCCGCCATCAGTGCATGTGAAAAAGGAGGTGGGAGCGTTGAGCTCATGCAAGCGAGCAAAGTTGTTTTGTGTGGGTACGTTTACGTGGCCTCATATGTGAAGTCGTTTTTGTTGTAATACCATAGGGTCATGCAACATGTTCTATACTTTAAGTATCTTTAAGTTGGTATACCTTGATTATGTGACATACGCACTACTAGTGCTTATTAACTTTTTCATATATAGACGATTATAGATACAATACCCTTTAATGTTTAATTCATATGTATAAATGATTATAGATGTGTAATCATATATATATGACATTGTGAACATTCGCCACCCGCAGAGCACATCATTCGCATGTCGTTTGCATTCGCATTTTTTGGGCATTCCAAGGTGCTTGGGAATTCTCGCTGGAGCTGTTGCGTGAGATTAGCCTTGAGGTGCTGCCTCCCGCTGGGAGATCACCTTATTTTTGTGCGTATATGCAGCGTATCTCGAACTATAAATGAGATGTTCTCATATGTATGTATATATATATACGTATATATATATATATATATATATATATATTTGTGTACATATTCTATTATACAATATATATTATACATATTTAACTTATTATACATATTTAACTATATGTACAATCGTTTATTTTGTATAAATGGACTCATCTACAATACCAGTATCTATCTATAATAACGATAATGACTCATCTATATTGTAGCTGTATATATATAAATATATTTGTATATATATATATGTATTTATATACATATACATATGTGTTTTGTATAAGTCATCTATAGTATCTTGAGGTACGAACATGACTCTATATGATACTATATATATACATGTAGACACAATACACTATGAGTTATTTAGCTTGTGAAAAACACATGTTTTTTAAAAGGTAAATATAGGTAACTCATCCAGGGATGGATCATGTTCCATATTTTAAATTACCGGAATTCTAATGATAAATGATAATTGCATATTACAATTGTACATGTACGTGTCTGTATATATATATATATGATCACCCTGGAGTAGATAATACATGTTTGTTGAACCAAAACCACCCAATAAAATGATCATGTTTGAAAGTCACATATTCTATTTGATATATTCCAGGATGTTATTTATGGATAGATTATAGTAACCTCACCGCGACATCACTGGAATGACTTGTTTTGGGGCAAGGAAACCTTGGTTATTCTGCAACAAGCAGACAGTAGCTGTGAAATCAGTCATCCCCAAAAAAGTAATGAACAGAGCCTTGGTTCCATGGTTTCCGACTTTGCTTTCCTGGCTATCCGACTGGGTTCCAGCCGGGCAAAAAAACGGCCGACTTCTCCTTTGGAACTGGACTCATGTTCAACGGCGGCCTTGACCCGGCACCCTCACATGGCATTACAGTATCATACCATCATATCTCATTGGGTTTAATGGAAAGAACTGCATGATCCTTCCTCCTGTTTGATAGGAAACATCATGGTTTCCTCTAAGTTTTCCCTTCAACTAATCCATGGAATATCATAGGATAGATTGTCATGGTTGGGATGGCTGGGTTATGGGAGATTGTAGCACAAAACCCCTTGAATTGGACTTCATTTTTTAAAGACAAGTCAGCTAGTTTCGTGCATTCCCATGAGCCAACCCATTTCTTGTACCCTCTGGTAGTTTCACATGGCCTGGAAAATCCAGCATGTTAGATCCATTTCGTTTGATCATTTTTTGAGCGAAACCTCCATGGCACCGGAGCCCACCGGGTCTGCAGACTCGGCCGGACATCACCAGCTTCAACGGAGCCATCAGCGCTGCAGCCAGTGGACGGAGTTGGCAGGTTACTCGGGCGCCAGAACAACGGACAGCGTGGGTAAAATACATAATATATATATATATACATATATATAGATATAGATATACATATATATATATATAAACATATATCTATATATAGATATATACATATATATATATGTAAAAATATATATATATAAACAACATTTATATACAATGTTGGATCCTGATTAGTGTGGGGACCTCCCCCCCCCCAAACAATTCAAGGAGCCTCTTTAGTGTGGAAATTTTCAAACGCACGGGTCTGAATAGTGTAAAATCAAAAAAATGATAGATGTCAATTGATTTCAATTTACTTTCAATTGATTTTCAATTGATTTCAAACGACTTTCAATTTATTTTCAATTTACTTTGAATTGATTTCAATTGATTTTCAAGTGATTTTCAATTTACTTTGAATTGATTTCAATTGATTTTCAATTGATTTCAATTGATTTTCAATTGATTTTAAACGACTTTCAATTTATTTTCAATTTACTTTCAATTGATTTCAATTGATTTCAATTTATTTTCAATTGATTTCAATTTACTTTCAATTTACTTCAATTGATTTCAATTTACTTTCAATTGATTTCAATTTACTTTCAATTGATTTCAAATTCAATTTATGTTCAGTTGATTTCAATTTAGATAGTTTGAATTTATTTTTAATTGATTTCAACTTACTTTCAATTGACATCCCATAGTAATCCCATAGACATATCATAGAAATATCATGGAAATCCCATAGGAATCCCACAGAAACCCCATAGAAAGATCATAGAAATAACATGGAATAGCATAGGAACCACAAATAAATCCCATAAGAACTCCCATAGAAATATCATAGAAACATCATGGAAATACCTTGGAAATCCCACAGGAATCCAAAAGAAATCCCACAGGAATCCAATAGAAACCCAATAGAAACATCATAGAAACATCATTGAAATACCATAGAAATCCCATAGGAATCCAATGGAAACCCTATAAGAATACCATAGAATTCCCTTAGCATCCCTTCAGAAATCCCATAGAAATCTTCTAGAAATATCATGGAAACATCATGGAAACCCCACAGGAATCCAATGGAAATCACATAGACATCCTTTTGAAACCCCATAGGAATCCCATAGAAATACCATCGACACCCCATAGAAATCCAATAGTAGTCCCAAAGAAATATCACATACATACCATGGAAATCCCACAGGAATCCAATAGAAACACCATAGAAATATCATAGAGCCACCATAGAAATTCCAAAGAAACCTCATGGAAATCACAAAGAAATACCAAAGAAATCCTCTAGAAATATCATAGAAGTACCATAGAAATCCTTTTCAAATCCCATAGGAATCTCATAGAATTTTCATAGGAATCATTTAGAATTATGATAGAAATATCATGGAAATCCCATAGGAACCCCACAGAAATCCAATCCCATAGAAAGATCATAGATATATATATATAACATGGAACTAGCATAAGAACCACAAATCCCATAAGAATCTCATAGAATTCCTTTAGGAATCCCATAGAAATATCATAGAAGCTTCATGGAACTCCCATAGCAATGCCATAGGAATCCCATAGGAATCCCAAAGATATCCCATAGAAACATCATAGAAATACCATAGAAATCCCATAGGAACCCAATGGAAATCCCATAAGAATACCATAGAATTCCCATAGCATCCCTTCAGAAATATCATGGAAATATCATAGAAACATCATGGAAGTTCCATAGGAATGCTATAGGAACCCCATAGAAATCCAATAGTAACTCCATAGAAATATCATAGAAATCCAATAGAAATTTCATGCAAATCCCACAGAAATCACATAGAAAAAACATAGAAATACCATAGAGGTTCCAAAGAAATCTGATAGAAATCCAATGGAAATCCCATAGGCACCCTCTGAAATCCCAGAGAAATTCCAAACCATGGAAATCCCATAGAAATCACACAGAAATCCCATAGTAATCCCATAGAAATATCATAGAAATCTAAAAGAAATACCATGGAAATCCCAAAGAAATCCCACATGAATCCAATGGAAATCCCATAGGCATCCTTTTGAACCCCCATAGGAATCACATAGAAATACCAGTGACACCCCATAGAAATCCCTTAGTAATCCTATAGAAATATCAAAGAACTACCATGGAAACCTTAAGGAATCCCAATAGAAATCCCATAGAAATATCATAGAACCACCATAGAAATCCCAAAGAAACATCATGGACACCACATAGAATTCCCAAAGAAACCATCTAGAAATACCAGATATATTTTTTTAAATCCCATAGTAATCTCATAGAAATACCATAGAAATCCAAAAGAAATATCATGTACACCCCAAAGAACCCCCATAGAAATACCACAGAAACACCATAGGAATCCAAAGGAAATCCCATAGACACCCTTTTGAAACCCCATGGGAATCCCACAGAACTACCATAGACACACCTCTAGAAACACCATAGAATATCATAGAAACACCATAGAAATTACATAGAATTTCCATAAAAAGAATTGTCTAAATCCCATAGAAACGCCACAGAAACCAAGGAGAGGATGCCAGGAGAATTGAACTAAGTAAGAGACAAAAGCTATAGGAAAGGAAGAGGAAAGGAGAGAATTATTTTGGGAAAAAAATATTTCCAAAAAAAAGCTGGACACAATAGAGGATCACCACAACAAACATACTATTGAGGATTTGGTTTGCTCATGGACTACCCACTTGAAAAATTGTTTGGATGCTGTTTTTTTTTTTATTGGGTTTTAATAAGGCATCCTGTATTTTGGGAAATTAAGCATTTTGAGAATTCCAAAAGAATGTAGCTAAGAAAGTAAAAAAGAGAAAAGTATTAGCAAAGGAAAGGAAAAGGAAAGGAGAGAATGATTTTGGAAAAAAAATGCATCCAAAAAAAAAGCTGGACACAATAGAGGACCACCACAACAAACATATTATTTTAGGATCAATATTGCTCATGAAAAAAAACGAAAAAATGGAAATAAACATTTCTTCAGACAACAGTTGGACACAATAGAGGACCACCACAACAAACATAAACAATTGAAATAAATTAATTAAACAACAAATTAAAAAGTAATTAACAATTTATATAAATTAAAAAATAAATAAATAAATCTGAAAAAAATACACCAAAAAAACACAAAACCGACCAACCCAATCAATTTCCCTGGGTCTGAACAATTTAAAAAAACAAAAATCCACAAAAGTGCCCCACCACACTAATCAGGATCCAACATTATATATATACACATTTATATATATATGCATATGTATATATATATATGCATTTATATATGTATATATACTGGACAACTCCCCATGTTTATACATGTCCAAATGCTCCATGTATGCGAATATTTACCTTCAACATGAAAAATCGGACAGAAAGGCAGACAAAGAGACAGACGGAAGTTAGAGAAAGATAGAGCTGGAAGACCTTCAATAGGAGGTACCCTCTGGTAATTTAACATAGCTATTGAAAATGACCATAGAAATAGTGAATTTTCCCATAAAAAATGGTGGATCTTTCCAGTTCGCTATGTTAAATTACCAGAGGGTAAGGATGGGATTACCAGGCCATTCCTTGACGTTCCACTTCCGAGGTCTCTTTGGACCTGTTTCGTCGCGCAACAGGATGGGCAGCCAAACAAACTTCCCAGACAAAAATGGCAGGGAGAGCCATCCCCCCCCCCAAAAAAAAAACAAATTTGCAGATAGCCGAATTCCTATTACTTTCCAAGACTTGCTGGGAAATCTTACAGCAGATGTATTTGCTAAAAGATGCTAAAAGCGTTGTCTCCGTATGTTTGTTCACCCAGATGCTGTTCCATTATTGGTGAGTTCCTCCTTCAGATTTTTGGGTCAAATCCTAGCTTTTGGCCGGCCCAGCAACCAAACATGGCGAACATCCACCATTTACAGATGATTTTCCCATTAGAATCCCCATTTAGTGGATTTTCCCATATTTACCTATATGATTTTCCTATATTTTCCCATGTTTTTCTCCACATTTTCACCATGGTTTGGAGCCGAGCTTCCTGAGCTCGCCACGTTTGATAACCAGCGCCACTGCAGGAGCAGACCTGGTTCCTGATTTGGTGACCTATGGCGCAGCAGTGGCAGCCAGCGAGGCCAACTAAAGAGTAGGCCATGAAGGGAGCCATATAGGGATAATTGGTCATAATTATATACACATATATAAAGTATGATACATATATGTATATATAATATGAGACAGTCAATGACTTTGGTATTTTGAGATGTTTGATCTTATGATATATGCATATAATGTATTACAATGTAATATGCATATATATATATATATACACATACTTATATGTATACATATTGTATATATTTGAATTGATATGAGGCACGTTTTACCACCAAAAACAACCCTCCGAACATCTTGGTTGCTCCAAGGGAGACATCTCAGGCGGCGGGGCGTTGGACATTGGCCCTACAGATCTTAGACGATGCCAAGGCTTCGGGTACCGTACCCTCTGGTAAACAGACAAAAAACTATGGAAAGATCCACCATTTTTCATGGGAAAATCAACTATTTCTATGGCCATGTTCAATAGCTATGTTAAATTACCAGAGGGTATTTTCCAAGAATAGGGGTACAAGCAAGAATATCCAAGCAGACTTGAGGACTCATTGTATAGACTTTTTTGGTTATTTTGGCCAACAGCTGCATTGATGAAGCCCCAAATATTCAACAAGATGTGGCAATGACATTGGCGTATGTAAGTCGTCACGACAATGACATGAAATCAAAAAATGACCACCGGGAAGGATTTGGGTCTCTCAAAAAATGGCCAGCGCAGAGAATGAGGCAGCGCACATCCAACTGAACGACATCGTTTGCAATGCAGCCATCAGCGCATGCGAGAAAGGCGGTTGCGTAACCTTTGGTAGTCATTGAAGCCAGGACTGGTTCGCAGAGGGGCTGAAGAGTATAACATTCATTCATGTTTTCAACTTCTAGTCTTAAAAACATTGACTACTTTATCCACTCCTAAGGAAGGCCCTGTGGCTTGTAAATGCTTCACAATCCTCCACACCTTGTTTGCTTTCTTTCACCTTGCTTGGGCACTTCCTTCTACTATTTACCTGCCATATGTAGGTAGTACCATGGTCTTGGCTCCTCCGAAATCCCTACTGACAAGCAGAATGCCAGGCAGCACCTGGCCAATGGCGATACTGCTCCTGGATCAGATGGTTTCGTCAGCAGTGGAGGTGGTTGTGTCGTTGGGTTTCTGACCTAAAAAATCAGCACTCCTCTATATATATATATATATATTTATTTATTGTTTTCAAGTTCTCTTAATGATAAGTGATTAGGCCAAACTCAATGGCTTGATTTGTTCATTACTTTTTTGCAGAAGTAAACTCAACAGAATAAATTAGTTGCAGCAGAAAATCGAGCCCCACTTCGAAGAAGAGCTGCAGCTGAAGCTATAGAATTTGAGAGAAACCTTCAATACTCTAATGATTTCAATTCCAAAATGCCAAAAACATCCAAAAACTACTTAAAAAAGACCAATGTTGAATGATGTTTGGGGATCCCAGTTTTCATAAACCTTCGTTTGTGGTACTCCGGGTGCTGGCAAAACTATTTAGAATTCCTGATCAGAATTCGTTGTAATTCAACATAATTCAACCCCCAAGTCGATGTTTTGGGCCCTTAAATAGGTGACATGTTTTGGTCCACCAATTCCCCGTGCAGAATTTCTTTCAGGATCTGATGCCCCTGCCACGTTTGCACGTTTGGTCAGGCCACACTCATCTCCTTCAACGCAGCCATGAGCTCCCCATGCTGGGATGGGGTTGGATCCATGAAGAATATCCATAAGTTTGTGTGTTAAGGGGATGTATTACCATCTGGTTATGACTAACAGTTCGCCATGGTATAGATGGCCCTAATCGAAATAGATGGTTTACCTATTGTAATGGTTGTTTTCCATGGCTATGTTAAATTACCAGAGGGTATTTCGAAATCGTACCAGGGATTTGTGCTCAAGAATTCACAAGGATGTTCTTGCAAAGGGCTGAAACCTATCATGCTTCGCCATACTTCCATTTATCAGGTATCAATGAACAAGTGTTCGTTCAACTATTTTCTGGGGACAGGGGCCAACTGTTCGTCCTTTTGCAACCAATGGTCCCAAGTAAACATCTTTTAGGAATGAAGTGAAGGTACTCTAAGAGCTGTTTCCTCAAGATCTGGGGCCCTCAAAACGGCTTGGGATCCAAGTAAAGACATGGTGGACTCCTTGGGTTCTTTTAACAAAAAAGAGTCAAAGATAGTTTTCCGTATGCAGTATCCTGATATATCCTGATTCTTTTCTCACTATGTTCTTTTCATCCAGGAATTGGATCGGTCGTCCACGTGGGTCTTTGATGGACTTATGAAAAAAAAGGTTGAAACCAGTTTTTGAGGTGCCTGCGTGCAGTGCTTCAATTGGTGTGCTGCTTTGCAGCTGTTTGTACCTTGGATGCTCCAACCCAAGAGAGCATACCACTACAGCGGCACTTGGGCCCGCTGCGACATGCCGGTGTTTCGTATCAGCAACAGGGAATCCATGGATTTTCAACGAAATAGTTGTACAGTAATTGAATTGTCATTTCGGATTTATTTGGGGCGGGTGGATTTCCACATATTTATATCGGGAGAAGGATTTCACCGACATTTCCATCCCAACAAATTCTTTACCGATGAGATCCAATGGCTAGAACCTACATATCACGTATCCCTCATTCATTTACCATTTGTTTGTTCATTTATCCATTCATTTATTCTTTCATTCATTCCTCATTCACTCACTCGCTCACTCACTCACTCACTCCCTCGCTCGCTCACTCACTTATTTATGCATGCATGCATTATGGCATTAATTCATTCATGCCTGCATATATCGTATCGTATCCATATATCATATTCTATCATCATATGTCTGTTTTATATACCGTTACAATCCGTTACATATATAATATGTTTGTATATGAAATTTGATGTATCATACTGTTACAATATATTCTTTATTATCATACATATGTTTATAATTTCAGAGTCCTACATGATAGATATGATATGATTTCCATATGTTAACCCCAGTCATCTACACCCCACGTGTCTTTTTCCAAGGTGGACGTTCTTGCACCCGGCCTGGGGCTGCGTGCCGATGCCTTCAGTCTCAACGCTGCGATCATGGCCTGCGCGCGGGGTGCGGCGATGGACATCCGCTGGGGAAACGGAGGATTTTTCACCAGAAAAGGGGGTATACCAACTATGATAGGGATAGGGGATATATAATATAATATATATATATAATATAATATATATATATGATATATATATATATGATATATATATATATGATATATATATATATATTGGGAAGATGCAATTGTATATTTAAATATTTTTTATATATGACAACATATTTTGCAACATAGCATTAAACCACCAATCAGTAAAGACATGGCTAGTGCATTGTACATCATAGGGGAAATTTGTTGATTCAAGGTTTACAGCAACAGATATGACCAAGACGGTAAGATGTGATAAAATGATGTAGAATATGACTGAATATGATCGGCGTGGCAGAGTCCAGAAGCAATTATTCACATTTCCCTGATGAGGAGCAAATACTCTTGACACATGAGACACCAAGATAAACAGATCCGTGACTCAACTGTGATGTCTGGAGGGTTTGCCGTGTCCGAGAAGGGACCAGCTCTGGGCAAAGTTGCTAGTGGAGCAAAATGTTTGACCATCATCAGTACATTCGTCGGTCCGGGGGGATGTAACGTTGATTCAACTCCAGCAGTCCTTCGCTGAGAGGTCGCCAATGGGAGCACGCGCTCGCACTGGTCCTAGACTTCGGGGAGACGCTTGGACGACTCACACTGGATGGGGCCCAACAGACATGGATTTCAAAGACTAGTCTTCAAGCCTGAAAGTTGACATAACCATGTTTCTTTTGTGGGAGTCTCTCTCGTGTTTTTTAGAAAGGGTGCTCAATTTTGATCATGTGACCGTATTGAAAGATCCAAAGGTTCCGGAATCATGGAATTTGGATTCGTGGGTTCATCTGCCAAACATTAGCCTCCAGGAGAAAAGTACCATACACAGGGATCTAAGATCAGATCGTAAAAATATTTGAGTGCATTTGAAAATACAGAGCCCAAGTCAAGTTCTTTATAGTCTCATTTTCCCATTAAAATAGCAGGATGTTTTTATCGCCCATGTAAATCGAGACACCTGGCTGGCCATATCCATCAAATTTCATGGGTCAATTCCTACATAAACACTGTGCCAAACAGTGGAAACCCAGAATGGTACCGATCATATATATATATTATATATATGTTTCCACATGATTCCAGGTTTCCGGTTTCCAACTTTTCGGCATTTCTTTGAGGCTTGCATATCCATGTCAGTGGTAAGACCATGCAAATCAAGAGTCGTTGCATGTTCTGTTTAAATCATGTTTGAACCTCCAGTTTTGTGAGGGTTTAATGCCCATTTCTCTTCATAATGGCCACTTCAGGTACCTAACTTGGAGGTACCTACCATAGATAAGGCCTATGCAAGGAGTATCAGGGGATATACCCCAAGTTGTATGGTTTTATATCGGTTCTATGGCACACTAACTACCCCTATTTTAGGGTCCTGAAATTCCGATCATCTTTGTTCATGCCTTGGAGGGTCATCCCAATCGTGGGCACCATAGGGCACCCCTGGTGCTCATAAGTCCCCGAGTCGCGTGTATCATCTGATTACCCTCTGGTAAACGTTTACATAACTGTAGAAAGATCCACCATTTTTAATGGGGAAACTCACTATTTTTATGGCCATTTTCAATAGCAAACTGTTAAATTACCAGAGGGTATCCCAAATGAGTGAGTTTAACTATGGCAACTATGGTTAGCAATCCCTTCCCCCTAGTAGTATAAGCACCCACCAACCATGATTTAGTAGGGATTTGTTTATGAATTTCCAGCTATTGAAAATGGCCATAGAAATAGTTGATTTATCCATAGAAAAAATGGTGGATCTTTCCAGTTCGCTATGTTAAACCATCTATGGCTTTTTCTGGCTGTGTTTCCCTATTGAGGTCAGACGTGCCCACCCTAGATGCCCTTGCCTGGAAGCTTCCAGCCCGCCAGCGGCTGGCGCTGATGCCGCGGCTGCAGCAGCATGCGGTGGGGGATGGGTCGGATGGGTATATTCTTAAGTTAAAGATGTTTGGGTACCCCAAATAGATGTTATTCTTAAGATTATGGATGCCCCACATAGATCTTACGGACCTTAAGATGTTGATAAGTTGTTATTCTTCAGACCTCATACTGCCGGTATAAGATTTAAGTAGGATCTAATTGAATTTGGTTGATATGACATTGATTTGATTGGATGAAAACCAACCCTTCATAGTGGGGATTGAAGCACAAAGATTGGATAGAATGGTGGTTTTTGGTGGTGACGACGCAGGGGATATTCCGAATCGAGGCCCAATATATGCGGCAAAAATATGCAAAAATCACATATCATAAGCAATGACGGTCTGGCCACTTACATACTTTACCAAGGTGGCTTAGCCAACATTAGGATGGCTGACGGTGATTGGACGCCACCAAAATATGGGAAGTTCACCTGTGAAAAACTGGTGCACCCAGAGCTTTCGAGAAGACGAGAAGGGGTGATGCTCTTCCAAAAAGCTGCACTTGTAAAGGGTTGATCATGTAACATAGCGATTCCCAGTAGAAGGATAGAAGATTGAAACGTTGGAAACCTGGAAATTGTTTTTGACACATCATCTACAACACCCTGGAAAAATCCAGCTCTATCTTTTTTGGGACCCCCATATCTAGCAAGGTCGGTTTCCGAAAAGTGGCTTTGTGAGCCAGGATGCTCTACTTAGTTTGCCAGAGCAAGATCGTTTTTTGTTTGTGTTCCCAAATCCGCTAGCCTGATCAATTGTATTTGGTCTCAATCAAAGTCCACCTCATTCGGATATAATATATATATACATACATAATATATATATATACGCAATTCACCTCGTCATTCGGATATAATGATATGTATGTATGTATATATATATATGCACAGTAATTCTATTTTTGGCTTTTGGACACCCTTGCAAATCCAGCGCAGTCAACAATCCATATTTTTCTGGTGACCATCCAATCCATCTTTGATCAAGTCGCAGGGAATGGTGGGAATGGTTTCCAGACTTGGAGGTTTCCTAAAATGAAATTACCCCCAATGGCCCAAATCATCCATTCGAACAGGATTTTCCATTCATTTTACCATGAAAAAAAACAAGGTTACCCCCATTTGTGGAACCCCCCATTTGTTAGCATGTCCCTCCTCTACCACTTCAGCTTGTTGGAACAACTTCCTCAGTCTCGCAGGTTTTGCTTTGCCACTCAGCCGCCTTAAAAACAAAAAAAGAGCTGCGGCAGTCGGTGGATTTTGTGGATCCGGGTAAAGCCTGGAAATCAGCAGATGGATATATATGGTGGGTAAGAATCTATAAGAATCTTATGTGTATATATGTATATATGTCCAAAAAAAAAACTGCCGCCTGATTTTGATAAATTTGGGACATGCTGATATGTCTGAGCGAAGCTTCAGCTTTTCTTTCTGTCAGCGGGGTACAAATTAGGGTAACCTCACCGGCCTCACGAGTTGAAAATGCCAGAATCATACACGGCTTGCAGAGCTCGCTGGCTGACACACTGTCTCTGGGGAGCCGGGCCGCTGGCTCGCCTTCAGTCACTGAACTCTTGGAGAGGGCGATGGAGAGAGAGAGAGAGATACCCCAAAGTATCCCAAAATCATCCAAAATCACAAAGAGAAAGTATGTCAGTTTGTTTGTAGCTTGTTGTTTGAAAGATTTTGTACAGCAAGATAAAGTAATTAGATGCAATAAGTATTAATAAGCATTAACAAGCCTTAATAAGCTTCAATGCTGCTTCATGCGCGATCGAAATTGAAGCACCAGTTGCGTTCCACCAGAGACTCCTGCGAACCGCAGCTCTCAGCCCTTGCCGGGCAGCCGCAAAACTTTCCTTTGCTGCGTGCAGTTTGTTCCCCTGCAGTAGTGAAATGCTATATAATGGCATATATATATAAATGTATAGATTCACTAGGTAGAGTCATAAGAGAGCTCATGGGTTCTGAACCTTAATTAATTGGATGTTACACACACATATATATATATATATTACACCCAAAATGCCCAACATGCCCAACGACCTCGCTGTGTGGCGGTGAATTATAGTCATATTTCCTGTCAGAAAGGGAATGCTGTGGAAGGTTCTTCGAAACCAATGGCAGACCAACCACTACTTTGATATCGGAAGTTGTTACCCAGGTCCAATCTTTGGGATATCGGAAGCAGCAGCAGCCTCCAGCAGCCTCCAAGGCCAGGCCTTAGGACCTTAGGACTTCAGACCTTCCCATGGCAGGCCGCAAGTCTGTGTTGAAGAGTCGCGTTCCGGGAACATGTGGGGTGCCCATTCGGCCGATTTGGAGGGCTGAGGGACGGACTATAGCAATGTGCTGCGCCATCGGCTGCCATGGTTAGCGAAGTTGATAAACATAGTGACTGGTAGCTAGGCTAATTTGTGTTTATGATAGATATAATTACCTATAGTATATCTATAGTATATCTATAGTATAACTATAGTATATCTATAGTATATATCTATAGTATATCTATAGTATATCTATAGTTTATGATGGTTACAAGCAAATTTTATGATTAAGGGGCACATGGGGCACCACCAGGGCAGTTCTTTGATGATCTTTTGGGCAACTCCGATCGACTGCGTTTTTGGCGTTTTTTTGTGGAGTCCCGTGGGTACCATTGGGTACCATGGCCCCAAACAGTGGTAAAAGTACTAAGATTATGGGATGAAACACTATGTTGAAGGGTACTTGAAGGGTTATATATATATAATTATATATACATTGCATATAATATATATATATATATATAATATATATATATGTATAGTTTAAATTAGTTTAAAGATATATATATATATATATGCATAACTTGTAACCCCGAATGGGCGACTTGCAATGAAGCAAGCGTACCACAACACAACAGCAGCCTGTGATGCTGATACCATCAGTCTCCATCAGGGGTCCCGTTCCAGCCTCCCAGGGTCCTGCCGAGGTTCATCGTTTTCCGACTCCGGTGAATCAGACGATGCAGAAAAAGCTGGGTGTGAAGGCTACCTGGCTACCTCCGACCCTGCTGCAGTGGCTGCAGATCATCCCAAACAGATCCGCAATGGATGGGGGCATACCCAATAGTAACCCCACGTTTCTGTGGCATAATTTCTGTGATTTACCACGTTTGTCGTGAGGAACACTGTATGCAATGCCCTCTCATAATTTAAGGTAGCTATGGAAAACGGCTCATTTATAGATGTTTTACCTTTAAAAAATGTGATTTCCCTTAGCAATATCAAATTGTAAGGCTCGAATTAAGGCTTAAGGATGTGCATGTTCAATCGGTAGACATCACTGGCTGTCTCTTTGAAACAAATTTGCCCAGGAGATTCTCGGAGTCCTTATGGCTCAGCTACCCCCCTCTCTCCTGTGTAAATTTGATGGTATGATACGTGCTAGAAATGTGCAGTCGTTGAGTTGTTGTGGTTTTTCCATCTGCAGGTCAATGGATTGGTTTAAGGGAAAATTCACAAGAAACCATGTTTTATGTTTTTTGTCCCGTGAAATACGGTGGTTTTTCCTGCAAATTGTCCCGTAAACCAATGCAATGAATAGGGGATTTCCGATCGCATTTCCGCCGCGCCAGGCGATCTCACCCCCAGCAGCCGGAGGCTAGTGGTTAAGCCATGGTGAAAAAGGGGATCCCCGGTGACGACTGAGAAAGCTCCAGCCATGGCAATTGCAATGGTGTTTTTGCTGATGGTGTTTAACCATCAAAAATGGTGCATTTTCCAGTTCAAACCTGGCGAAAAGTCGCAAATGGTGATATATTTCATGAAATATTGATTGGAATATAGTAATGATAATGGAATAATGACTGAATATAGTAATATACTTGGATTTTATGAAGATATTTTCTTTTGGAATTTTCCCATGGGAAATCCACTACTTGGGGAATCGAAAAGGGAATTGTTGGTTATTTTTGGGTGGTCCTGAAGCATACCTATACTACCGTTGCCATCAAGCACAGCACTTGGACATCCAGATGATTTTCCACAACGGTTCGGTTCCTCCAGATTTACAGAGGAGTTTCTAGCCACGGTTGAATTACCCTCTGGTAAACTAACAGTTTGCTATTGAAAATTGCCATTTATAGTAGATGTTCCCATTAAAAATGGTGATTTTCCATAGTTATGTTAGTTTACCAGAGGTAACCAACCGTATAGAATGAGACTATGCTTCGGATGCCTTCTGGAATTTCACAGTTTGCCATGGAAAGGTTTGTCGCTGTTTGTAGGTGAATTACCGAAAGGAAACATGGCCGTTTGCGGTGGCAATGTGAAATTCTTCTATAAATGGGAATCACAATTTTTGAATATCGTTGACAGTTTATAGGTAAATCATGGTAAAGCATGGTAAATCATGGTAAAACATCACAAATCAGTGGAACCCTGAAACTGGGAACATTTGAACCGTGAAAATGAAGAATCCTACTTCGGGGTTGAACATGGACCAAGATAATAATAATACATCATACTCAATCGTCAGTTAGTTATGGTTACTTGGTCATGACTTAGGACTTAGGATGGTTGATATGTATATATATTTAATATTTAATAGAATGATTGATTGGTTTGAATGCGTCTTTCATTGTGTATCCCAGGTGAGGGGGTTAGGTCATCCAAGTCCACCAGTGTTCGAAGTGTTTGACGCTCGGACTCTTCGTTCATTTTTTGGGGCCGCTTAAGATCTTAAGCAACTCCAAGGGTCCAGCATCCTGGTGGGACACTGTTGGCGACGCCATGAAAAGCACGCCAGTTCCGTGGCAGGTGTGAGACTGCGACACCAACAAGCCCACCAGTGGCCATGAAAGAACCCTCCTCCAGCATGCGCCACTCGGCTCCGCTGGAAGAATCTGAACGCCCAGATTCGGGATCCCCAGTGTCAGTGAGCGATGTTTATCACTTAAAAGGACCCATCAGTTGATTTGAATGGGAACATGGAAAATGAATGAAAATGAATGAAAATGAGAACTGTCGGTTCCAGGTGTCAAAATAATCCATGTGGCAACAAGAGTCCGCGCTACTCCCCCCCGTAGTGCCCCACTATCCGGATTATCCGGTCATATTCCCGAGTTCCTGTGGCTTTTAATTACCATAGAGCTGGACGCTGTCATGATCATCATGGGGTCATTAGTGGTTTTCTTGCTGACTTAAACGGACAGTGTCATAGGTTTCGTCATTTTGCATCGTGTTACAAACAGGCCCAAGGCTATAATATATATATATATATAGCCAATGCTGGCCCCCGCCCAATTCACTTGTGCCGGAATTGGAGGATGGAATGGGAAAAATCAAAGGAACAGTTGGAACGAAAGTGAATCCATGTATGTTTTGGGAATACCTTATGATATCTTATGTCTTTGGGGAAGACTAAAAGGACCAAGATAAGGAACCACAAAAGGAACCCGGCCAGAGAAAAATCCGAGGTCAAGCACTGGTGGAAGCCCTTGAGGGGAGAATGCCAAGTGCTGAGGCTCCTTTTGCGACCTGTGTTTCCAATGTTTTCCATTCTGGAAGGTCGAAGATCCCAAAGAGGGGCTTGGGTTTGATGTTCTTATAGTGGATATGGTTGGATATGGTTGGATATGGTTGATGGTTAAATGCCTATTTTGGATCGATGGATATGGTTGATAGTGTTTTCTCTGGTTTCCATCTTAGTTTCTGGAGCTTACGGTTTGGCAGCCGAGCGCGTCCACCCCCCCCTAATATTTAGTGGGGTATTTACACAGATTTGATACCATTTGCTGCAAGGGGTGTTTTCTTTTGATGTTCATCAAGTTCCGTAGTCGCCTGGTTTTCTTGCACATGTCATATCATATCATTCGGGTTGAGATTGCTGACCATGAACAGATCTTTAGACAATCTGCATTCGCCAGTAGTACCACCTTAAATTCCAATCACATCCCAATAAGTTCCATTAATATGCCATGACTATTCCATTCATATCCCATCAAATTCCAATAATTTCCCATCTTTTTATATCTTTTTGGCATCCCAGGCCCCAGGCCTGCTATCCCTGGATATCCCTGGTATTCACCGCACCTTAGCTCGTCCCCACCCAACGTCGTTGCTCAACGTCGCCTTGGCGTCGCCAACGCAACGTCTGCCGTCGCCAGGTGCAAAAAATGATGCGCGATCCGCAGGGCTCCCGGCTATTAGTGCAGCACCTGTCTGTCAAGCCGAAGGCGGGTGGGAGGGGCTGGTGTCTTTGTTCGGTGTTTCCACTGGGGGAAGTGGGTTGTTTTACCCACATATAACGGATATATGATATGCAAACACACACACACATATATATATATGTATATATACATAACCCACGTTATAACAACTGGGATCATCATGATGATGAAGTAACGAACCACTTTCTAAGTAGGATATATCGTTTGGCAAGTACACCATTTAAGCCATTGTGACTCGTTTTGATTCACTTTGTAGATGGCACTGCTCGTGAGCTTGGAATTCTTCACTGTCATGTTTTTTTGTCTTGGATCACAGGAGGAGACATGAGGGTACATGAAGCGTACTCTCCACTATACTCTGGCAGGTGTTGTGTTTGGTGGCCAGCAGGAACCCTGATCAAATTTGTACCCTCTGGTAATTTAACATAGCTATTGAAAATTGCCATTTATAGTGGATTTTCCATTAAGAATGGTGATTTTCCATAGTTTTTTGTATGTTTACCAGAGGGTACACTTTCTTTTCGGGCAGTCAACAGAACCCATCACAAAAATATGGGCCGCAGGAGGCATTGCTGGGCGCAGTACTGCAGAAGTTCGTGCGTTTGGCATGTCGATGCCTCAGTGGGAAATGGGCGTTTGACAACGTTTAAATGGGAAAGTCATTGAACTAAAGCAGGAATTGTCCATTGCCATGTTTGACTAGGGTACATGCAACTAACAGTTGCTGTCACAGTGTTTCCAAGTGGAAGATGATGTCTTTTTGTTCTGATGTGGGATGTTCAGACATTAAGCCGGCCAATGTAGCAAACCCAACCTTTTGCAACCGTCAAATGGGGATTGCCAATTTACCCTCTGGTTATGTCAAAATAGCTATTGAAAATGGCCATTTATAGTGGATTTTCCCATATAAAATGGTGATTTTCCATAGCTATGTTAAATTACCAGAGGGTATACATCTTTCGGGCAAAATTTGGGTTATGCTTTGGGGTTTTCCCGATTATCCGTTGGCAAATTAAGAGTTTGCGGTAGAAAAGTACCATTTTCTGATAGGGAATCATCGAACTAATGTGCCATCTATATCATCATACAGCTATAACAAACTATTTCATAGTGATGAAATAAGTCAAATAAATAAATACATGGAATTCATATGCTTGAAGCCATAGGTTTCCGTTTTTTAGAAAGATGCCTCTGGTAAAGTCTTACAGTTTGCAAAGTGGAAAGTCATCATTTTTTTGGAAAAGGTAAATCATCAACAATAGCAAAAAACTGATGACTTTCCACTACCATAGCTGCTCGTTGATGATGATGACTTACCGTTACCCATAGCTGTTTCAACAAACCATCCATCAACGGGCCATCTATATACCATAGCAAAAACTGCTCGGAAAAAAACAGCTATGGGTAGCGGATGGTGAGAAATCCAACGGCCAGGTCACGAACATGCCTCGGCGGTCTTGTTGGAGTTGATGGAGGCGTGGTTGTTGGATATTCATGTGGGTAAAGCAATAAACCATCCCTAAGTTGACCATAAATGGGTAGTATAAACCATCAAAAATTGGCTGGCTCATTATTGGTTTTAAGCACATTAGGTAAAATTTGGTGCTGATGGATAGACATGGATCGATTGTGATAGTATGGCTTGGTCACTTGGTATGGATCATTTTCTTTGACCATCCATTTTTCGGTGAGCTGATGAGCAGCGACTTCCAGGGCGCAGATGAGCAGCTGGGCAACACATTCAGCAAAGTGTGCAGGGACGCTGTGCTCAAGCATCTTGGCACCAAGGAAACCACGGTTGGGCAGGGATACAGTTGGGAAATGGTCAATGAATGTTATTGAAGCATTGAAGCATTAATGTACCTGGGGTGTATCGCATGTTTTTTAGATGGTTTTTCATATCGTTCTTATCAACTTATATCATCCTGTATCCACCTAGCAACTAGGAGGGGCTTGTGGTTTGGAGAATGGAATGTGGTGTGGAACCTGATGCCTTCCGACATGTTTCAAAGATGATGGTCCGTTAGATGTAGCCCACTGATGGAACTCCCCTTCAATCCCATGGGTCATCGATGAATGTGTGTCCCTGTGCTGAGGGCTCACGGCACATATCACAGCCAGTTGGTTGTAGATCCTGTTCTTTCCCCATTACATCGTCAATGATATCCCTATGTTGGGTTGCAACACCCCAATTTTGGCCGGTTGATTTCCTCATTGAAAACCGCCACTTTCCGAAAGGCTAGCTCGGGACAAATTTGGCTGCCGGGTTTTGCAACGCGTTTTGGAGGCTCTTGAGTGAAGGGGTACTCTCTGACTGGTAACATACTTGGGGGTGCAGGACCCACCCCCAGTTATATATGGAATATCCCCACTTATGTGATTATATAATTATATATATATGGGTTATATTTGGATGAATTATAAACCACCTACTAAGTGGGATGCACATCCAAGTAAGTATGGTAAACCCATGCTAAACATACTGTATGGCAAACTATGGCATATACATACGTATATATATATATATGTGTAGAGTATGATCAACTAATGTCACAAGATAAACTATCCCATATGCTCCATGGTGCTGGAATATTTACCAACATTTGCCCGAACAAAATCACCCAGTTATGTAGGTAAATATACCAGCACCATGGATCCTATTGGTATGCTAAAACCCCAGCTGGTCCATCGTTGGCGCCAGTTTGAGACCATCCGAAAAGTAGGTAACCTCTGGAATCACACGAAAGAACAAGCATGGCGATGGAAAGTCCATGGAAATCCCATCAAATGCAGTAATCCGATGTAATTCGCAATATATATATATAATATGTATATATATATATAATTTATTAACATGTGTCAACATAACATAACCTGACATAGTATAATATAATATAATATAATATGATATGATATGGGTAAACCCAATCATACACCATGTTTTTGGCATCCCCCGAGGTTCAGAAAAAAAAGGTCATGCTGTTCCATGACTATCGCCAGGTGGCCCCCAGGGGTGTGCAAAAGGATTTGGCTTTTGAGCTTGAAGGTGGGATGAGATGTGGAGATCATGCTATGGCTGCCGCTGAAGCCTGATTCGTTGAGCTCAAGGGATCCATAAGCCATGTCCTGATCCGAGGATCGATCCTTGTTGAGATCCTGAAAACATGCTTATCCCAGTCTTTGGTTTATTATGACATGATGGATATCCAAAGCAGTGTGGCGAAGTATTCAACCCGAGCACGGCAGGATCCATAAAGTCGGTCAAAGGGCACGTTCAGACCAAATATGCAGTCCCATCACATTCCATGTTGAGTTTTGATGATTTGTTTGTATGACTCGACTTTCCAGTGATGTGATGGCTCACCTAAGAAAAAACTAAGACAAGCATTTTGGATTCGTTCACTTTGCCGCAGTTGCAGGCGAAGTCTTCTCGTGCAGTTGCTTGGCTGCCAACATCAGGTTCAACCACTAGCAGCTTAAATAGAGTACAGTAATTTAACCATCCTTAACAATCCTGAACAATCCACAGTAGTGGTCACATCAAGTCAATTCAAACTTTGGGGTTCGGCTGGCGCCGAAACATGAGGCCAGTTCAAGTTTGTCACATGACCTGGCATTTGCCAGCAAAACACACTTGCAAGCGGGCGAAAGCGCCCTTCATGTTTGAGAGTTGTCCCGGAACGTCAAGTTCAGCCAGTACAACTTACAACATCTTACAAACATTAACAACTACGTATTCAACGTGGCCTTGCTATTTAGGAGTATTGCCCAACACTCCCCGTATAGCTAGGGAATACGCTAGCCGGCTCTTTGCTGGAAGCCAAGGCCGTCATATGCACGCCAACTTTGTGTTGCAGAAATGTGACTTGGTGCAGATTTGGATAGACTTGGGGGTTGTTCACTACCTGCGGCAGCATTCGATAGCTTGCCTCATCGTACAGACATCACCCATAGGATCCATGTATGGTATATATGCTAACATTTAGGCTATATTGATGGGATCCATGTTACCATATATACCATGGATCCTTTTTTTGATCCTATGGGTCATATCATTTGAATCCGGCACCAAAAATTCCTGTTGATATGTCACATATGGGTATGGGTCAATACCTATAGATACATTTTTAGTGGGATGAACATCCATTTACCAGCTATTTTGAGGTTCACTAGGTACCAGGGTTTTGACCCATCCCCATATGTCAAGTTCTTGTCATCACCCTTTCCAAAAACGCTGCGATGGAACTCGCGGGACATCAGGTGTGCAATTGCTACCGGCCACCGGGGTCGACTTCATCATCAAAGGAATGGAGGCCGTGGGGACGAGTTGAGCTAACGAAGTCACAAAGTTGGATAAAAAAAGTATGATATTAACTTATCTAGGCTTTATATGGCTTTATGTCATCCAAGATCTAGGCTTTATATGGCTTTATATGGCTTTATATGGCTTTATATGGCTTTATATGATATTAACTCCAATGTCATCCAATATCTAGGAATCTAGGCTTTATATGGCTTTATGGCAATCATAACTACATAGAATTATATGGAATATTATAGGCACATAGACTACTGACGTCATGGGGTTTATGGTCACCAACAAGATCCAACTGGAACGGCCCACCTTGTGGCATGGTACGACATATTTCTGTTGCGCATTGTTCTCGAGTCTATGCCTGAAGGCATATCATTTTATTTTGTCTTATACAGTATAATATAATATATATATAATATATATATAGAGAGAGAGAGAGAGAGTAATATAGAGATATAGTCCACTGTTTAGTCCCCATACTTGTATGGATACCTACCTTGGAACATGAAAAATGACTTGTCACTAGCCAATAAGATGATAAATCCATTGTGGTGAGTATTTGGTCTTTGGCACCGCAGAACTAGCTGGTTGTACCATAAATTGAATGTTAATAGTATCATAGGATCAGACTTTCAATATCACTGGTCACTGGCATTCCTATCCTTGGTATGCAACGAGTGGTAGTGGGCCAATCATCAGGATCATTTCCAAATTAGCAATCAAAAAGTTACACTGTTACACTATATAGATATTGTATGTATAAGGGTATAATATATGTTACATACATATATATATATATATATCATCTTAAGATATCATTTTTTCAGATCAATAGTACCTTAAATCAATGACTTCTGCAACAGCTGATGAACCGGTGAAGAAAATCCTTGTGCTAGGCACATGCTGTTGAAGCAGCTCAACATCAGCAGCTCGGATGGGAGACACTGCCCCATCCTTCAAGAATCAGCTCGGAGGGTTTCTTAATGGATTTGAAGATGGTGATTATCATTTGAAGTTGTCATTTGTTCTCATGACTGAAAATTGCTAAAAAAAATGTTTTCAAATGTCAAATGGATTTCAAGAACCTGAAACTTAGCATTTGATTAGTGAAGTTGTGGGAAACATGGTGATACTTCTCAACCCCTAGGTTTTTTGTTTAATGTGGGTTGCAGCAAACTGGCAGACAAAATCTTTATGAGGTTGACCAATGAATCCACTTTATCCGTCCGGAGCTGGCATTCTAGCTAGAAAAACATAGGGATTTGCATAGTACGCGCTCTACCACACAAAAAGGGGTGAGACTGATGAATGATTGTGACCAATTTCCAGACTCGTTGGTGTATTATGGTGATCATGTTTCTTCTCAGAAGTGCCAGTACCAGTCCCACAAAACAAAAGCTGTTGCACTTGCCAGACATGCTTGCAATGAAGCCTTTGTTCTCCCAACCAGGGAAGGGCGCAAGCCGCGACAGCGCACCTAGGTATAGCTGCAGGGTGCTTCAAAGATTAATTGAGCACTGCAGACACCAGAAGCTGCGCAAGCTCTTGGAAAATTTGTTGAATGAGGCCAGACGACCTGATCTGAGATTGACCTTTGACTCATGCTGTGGTATACCTAGGTTTGGCTTTGGAGAAAAACGAAAGAGAGAGAGAGAGAGAGAGATTTCTATTTTACCGCCTTCGGCGTGTTCCGCCGGCCACCATGGAAAGAGCTATCCTGTAAGCTGCAAACAGCCCTTGCACAGGCCCAGCAACAACATGGTTTTTGCTGTAGAACATGGTGTTATTTGTGGATAACACAACTTTTGTGTAAAACAGCTCTTTGTGTAAAAGAGGGTTTGGACGCAAAAACATTGGTTTTGTTCAAACCAGGGTTTTGGAAAAGGCCATATTGGGAAAGGCTTTGGAAAAGGCCATATTTAGAAAGGTTATGCGTGTAAAAGGTGTTTGGCACAAAAGCCAGTGGACCAAGTATTGGATATAAGAAGCGACGGAGCAAACCGATGGCAAACACAACGAAAAAACGGAAACAACCATCGAAATGACTTCAAGATGTGCAAAACCAAGCCGGTGTTGAGGGGCCATGGGCAGAGTTGAGCCCACCACAACGTAAGGAAAGATGAAAATGAAACGAAGAAGAGCTAGGGGGAGAGTTAGACGAGGCAAAAATCCGCGCCAAGGGGAAAGTCTAGACAAAGACAAAGACAAAACAGACAGTACAACTACGAGCAAGCAAGATCCACAAGACACGCCGGCAGGCCGGCGGATTTTGATTTCTCTTGCGTATACTAACCGTTTCTCCCCTGTTTGTTGGTTTGGGCTGGCTCCATTGACATGTTGGAACGACTCATATCACAGTAGTCCCGAATATGTGCGAACAAAGCTGAAGCATCAACCTATGCTGATGGGTCAACAGCTGTATGAGCCCATCGTTTTGGAACATGAAGATCCATCAACCACTGGCAAAAAGAAAACAGGCGGCCTTGGTGATATGACCCATCCGATATCATCCGATCCATGTCATGCGCAGGTGCCAAGATTGGTAAAGGACACCTATGGACATAATGTGATCAGGGCAGTGCCTTGGGCGTGACACCGACCTCACCATAGATGGTCATCCTCAGGGAATTGCCCTGAAACGTGAAATACCTTGGTGTGCAACGAATATAAAGCCCCAAAGATGGTAGAGGCCTTATTGATGGCTTATTACTCGCCATAAAGCGCCTTGGACTCCCAAATTTCGATGTGTTTTCGCACCGTGCTTCGGGTGCGTTGGATGTTCTAACGAAACATGGGTTCCATGTTTCGTTTGCGCTTGTCAACTTCACAAAATCTGAGGTTTTATCTTATGGTGAGCCCGATGACCAGCGAAGAATAATCCAGTATGTGCCATGGTTGCAAGGCTACGGCTGTGGGTATGGATAATAATGGATAATATATATACATCATATACTATATACATTGACATTATATACATTATATATTATGTATGCATTTTACTATATACAGATTATATATATTATATTAAAGGTATATATATATGTATGTTCATATATATTTTACATTATATACATATGTATTATATATTCTACAATTTTGATTTATTATATTTGTATTATTTGTTTATTATACATATATAGATACATTATATTGTATATATGTTTTGCATACTATATATATTTTACATATTATATATGATATATTATATATATTATCTTGAATAAATAATATATATAAT
>Ga0126342_10002910_pt1 | contig 27556 bp, 31 predicted proteins | sample Cyp1metagenome_FD_92528 | JGI IMG/M metagenome (GOLD analysis project Ga0126342, IMG submission 92528) | Coral microbial communities from Lord Howe Island, Old Settlement Bay, Australia - Cyphastrea 1 metagenome | ecosystem: Host-associated > Invertebrates > Cnidaria > Coral ... | reverse complement strand
CCAGACCAGACCAGACCAGACCAGACCAGACCAGACCAGACCAGACCAGACCAGACCAGACCAGACCAGACCAGACCAGACCAGACCAGACCAGACCAGACCAGACCATACCTACCATACCTACATACCTACATACCTACATACCTACATACCTACATACATACATACATACATACACACATACACACATACATACATATATACATATATACATATATACATACATACGTACAGACATACATACACATACCACTTTGTTACACACAACTGTTTCACCACCTCCTTTGTCTTTCCTTCCTTCCCCGTCCCAGTTACAACCTTTGGTGCTCATTATTGGAAGAAGTTGACTTGTGGGGTTATCCGGTCCTTTAATTTTTTGCACCACGCTAAAAATAATGCTTGTGTTGCATGTCAATCATATGATTTAATTTCTGGTTGGGACATTGAAACAACGGAAACCATTTTGTGAACTTCAAAAATACCAAGAATTAGATGCCATATATTGGTTGGCATGTGTTTAGATGCCCATATGTACAGTGTCATGCGGGGCAGTTTAGGTGATTACGACAGGGCGTGAGTGGCCACCACGGTTCTTTAGATCTGGAGATGCCACGTATTTACTGGGGCGAAGTGGGCTGCATTGTGGTGAGGTCCGCTGCATTTTTGGACCGCCAGAAGGTTTGGATCGCTTGCGGGAACCCGAAAAGAAGGGTGGCTTGAATAGGAACCGATGAGAAACGACCGAAAAGGAAAATCGAACAGAAGGAAAGGGGGAAAAAAACAAAAAGGACACATAAAATGTAGACATCATCTCACTGGACGAGTTGGGCAAAATGAATCTATCAGACCATGGAGGTACAAAATGGCACGCATGGTTTCATTGGCTGGTTTTGTTGCGATCTGCGCTACGCGGCCTGGTTTTTGTTTTTTGCTGGAAATCACAATGTATAGTTATGTTTACAACCTGTCAAAAATTTGCGCATGCCTTCTCTTGAAAAAAATATTGCCAAAGGAATCAACTCCCTCAATGCACAGACGCAAAGAAACAATGGCAACAAATCGAAACAAACTCAGTAACAACGCAAAATGCTGGCAAGGTTGTAGAATTTGAAACTAGGTGGAATGTTCAGAATCGTGAAAAGGTTCGCGCGTGAAATCGAACTCACTATATCACGAACCTCATATTTTCAAAATTTTAAACCGTTTTTTTCATTCAATGAACGGAGTCTTGAGTGAAACGGGGTGTATTGATCATATTGTTTCTCTGATATTGTTTGTATTTTTGTTTTTCAATGGTTTTAATTTTGGCACTATACAGTCCATGAATTTGTTTCGGGATTTCCCCTGAAAAAATGTTTGCGCCTGTTCTCGCTGCCTCCCATTGGGAAATCAATAATGTGAAAATGCCCCATTTTATTTTTCAGGAAAAAATCAACCACCAAATTCATACGACAAAACTTTTTCATGTTTGTATTAGTTGATTTTGTCAGCGTGTTTAGGCTAGCAAATCAGCCAGATGGTTGCATATTACAAGAAAATCCGCATTGGCTCCAGTTGCCCAATTTGCAGAACCTGTGTGCTTAACTGGGCATTATATACAAGACACAGCAAGGCCGTTCAAATGTTTGGACAACCAATGGTGAACACCGATGGACACCCGATGGTTGTTTCCTGAAATTTTACGTTGGGTTTTGAGAATGTCTCGACATTTGTATGAAGTGGATGGGTAAGATCAAAATCCACCGTTCATCATCGTTTGAAAATTCAGCCTGTTGCTCTTCCCACTGACGCCTGTGTGCTAAGCCATCGGCGTGCATGGCGATTTCGCACCCACACATCCGAGAATGGTTGCGGGATATCCATGCAGATTTGGAGGTATACTTTGCCGAGTTCGAAAATCTGGGATACAATTCACAGTTTTTGATGGAAACAGTGACTTGTTTGTCCAAGAAAAACGTTGAATTTGTTCATCCTACAGTTTGGACCATAGCAGAATTTTCTTTTGTCAGTTTCCCCTACCCAAGGATAGTGAAGATCTCGAGCAGGACCTCAAGGATGTGGTGAAGAAGGTCCATCTTCGTGTGATCATGAAGGAACATGCGAAACTAAAGACCCTGAAACCCAACGAAGGAGCAGCCCGAGTGAGTCCACCATTTGCTCCCCAGAAATCGGCAGTGCTGCAATTGATACCATTTGCAGATGAGGTCGTGGATTTCCAGCATCTTGGACCGTCAATTCATGAAAACCTTCCGTTTTTGTTTTTGGTGGTGCTTGCATTTGTTTCCCCTCATTTGGCTGCTGATTTTTTTCACTTCACAGCAATCTATTCGAAACCAGTAGGCTCAAAGATTACATTTCAATACATTTCAGAAGTGTTCTTCGCCTGGCCTGTCCTGTTGTTGTGAAAACGGTCATGTTCCCTACTCGTTGAGCCCTCAACTTAGAATTGAAAATGGATTCAGGCTTGAAAATGTAAAAGTCTGATGCCGGTTTTGTCTCCTTTGGATTTCCTTACACCGACGATCTTTTCTTCGAACATGTTGGAACCACGGCCCAACTTCCCCAGGCCGGATCCACAAAGCATTGGCAGTGGCTGTGTGGTCCTGATTCCCATTTGGCGCCTGCGCTCCATCCAGGGGAAGGTTCATCCGAATATGATATTCACATCCGGAAGACACAAGGACATTTCAATGGTATTCACAGGTTATGTTTTGGTCGTAAAAAAAGTGCTCCTGTGGATTCAGAAAGTTGTACTGTAACTCTTGGAATTATTTTGAACACTTACTTCCCGTTCATCTCAAATCCATTGAAGTAGACCTTTGCAACTTCGCAAGTTTTTGCTCTGCAGGACAGTTCTGTCTATGAACTGATTCATGACATGTTGAGCGGGAGACAGCCTCCAGAGGAGATCGAACCTCTGCAGGTTGTCGTGGATGAACATGGGCTGCACATTGTCAGAGGACATCGCCGTGGTCTTGCCCTGTGTGCTCTGCAAGGCATGTGGCGATATCGAACTGTCTGGGCACCATGCCGTTTGTATCATGCCACAGACCCTGAGGTTGCCGACCAATTTGCAAGGATCACTACCATGGTGGATGGCCTTGGAGTTCAATTGCATGGGAAACTTACGGAAGCCTGGCATTTGGACAAGCCTCTTTTTCGCACTTCGCAAGAGTGGTGCGATTCAATGCTTGATGTGCGTGTGGAAGTTTGCAAAAACCCAGAGGTCCATCCAAGCCGCTGGCACAAATCGGACTTGCCAAATTCCCGAGGTGAAACTTTCAGCACTAGCGCTGCGTCTTCCTCATGTGCCCCGGCTCAAGGTCCAGAGCTTTGCACGCCGGTCAGTCACCAGCAAGAAGCTGTCGCCAAACAAAGGGAAACATCTTTTGGCAGCAAAGATCCCAAGTTTGGCTGGAATGAAGAGAACCAATTTCACTGGAAGAGTCAGCATGACCAGCAAGACCCTGGTGTCAGGCAAGACGCCTTGGCTCCAAGTCAAGATCATTGGCGAACTTCTGGATGGACAAAGCGAGGGGCACAGGTAAGCTCTGTATCCGACGTCTCTGTTTCCATGCTGGTTTGCGTGGATTACGGTGGCAAGCTCTTGTGCGCGGAAGTCGTAGAAGTTTCTTCGCCACATGTGAAATTGAGGTACTGCGGGCCACGCCAGGAGGAGGAATGGATTTCGATGGATCGTTTGCAGATTCCAGATTACGCATCTTCGCACCCAGGGATGCAAGTCACAGCTTGGCGGGGGAACCGAACATATTCCTGCCATGTTGTGGAAGTGTCCCAGAGCAAAGACTGGCTCCGTGCACCCGTGAAGGTTCGCTACAGTTCCTATGGATCTGCCACGGATGAGTGGATTGGAATCGATCGCCTGGAACTGGAACATGTCAAGCTTGTTGCGTGGAACGATGTTTGCAAGGGGCACCAATCAGAAACAGCCCAGCACCCGAACCAAGAGCCATGCGATCTTTGGGCAGAGTCGACAGTGGTGTGTTGCCTGTGGCTGATGGGAAGTTGCCGCAGCAAGCACAGTCACTATCATGGGAAAAGGCTTTTTGTGCACAAGGATCTCCCGGGTTTGCCATGTGGCTTCAACACAAGCTGCAAGTGGAAACACCACCAGACAAGGACGCCTACCACCGGGCATGTTGAGCTTCAAGCAGGCATGGTGGTTTGTGTGAAGGACGGTTTCTTGAGGATGCCTGGAGAGGTCCTGAGCATCTCCTCTGTCTCAACTCGAGATCCGGTACCACTGAAAGTGCGCTACTGGGCACGCGGCCAAGTAGGCCGTTGCCAGGTCGGGTGGTTTCCCCTGGAGGAGGTGTGGGTACCTGACTATTCCAAAATTGAGATAGGCTCCCAGGCAACAGTGGAGGATGCTAGCAGTGGCAAACTCTTCCAGTGCACGGTCTTGCGGGTCTCAGATGATAAAGACAGAGCCAGCGCCCCTGTGTATGTGAACTACAATGACTACGGGTCGAACTATGATGAGTGGGTAGGTGCGGATAGGTTTCACAGCCACCTGCTGATATTGCTTCAGCCCGCGCTGCCCAACGAGGGCACAAAGGGCCCACAGGCTCCCCCTGAGGGCACGAAGCGCCAATCGGGTGAATGCCTCCAAGGGGCGCAAAGAGTCACGACTGCAACATGCCGGATTGAGCAGGACCCTGACGGGATGCCAGGTGCGGCAAGTAGTGCTCAATCCTCTACAGATGAAGTTCAGAGGCCGAGTGTGGCACAGGATGTCCCTTCAGCAGCTGTCGCAGCCGACCTCCCGGATGCTTCGGCCTCGAATGCCATGCCGTGGCACGAGCCTGACTCGGAGGCTGATGCCTTCAACCATGCCCTCCAAGCTACCGAAGAGGCCTTGTCCCAACAAGCGCCTGCAGCGCACTGGCAGCCAAGACTTGAACGGGCACTTGCAGCAGTGGAAACTGAGGGCCTTCGTGGTGTTCTGGAAAAGCATGGCTGGTCAGGTCTGGGGGTTCAAACATGCTAGAACCAAGAACATCAATCGGTTTGATTTGAGTAGCCACGGGACTGCCTTGATTTTTGTCTAGAGTATCTTTGCTTGTTCATGCTGAACTCTGCATAGGTCAGCAATTTGTTGATTCACCAGAGTTGGCAGAGCTCCTGGAAGACCTAAATGGAGTCTCAGGCTTGCGCGAGGACAGTGACAATGACTCTGAGGCAGACTCGGAGCCATCGATCCCACCGTCCAACGCCATGGAGTCATCTTGCGTTGGTGCGCCGAATGACTGGGAGGATCGAATGGCCAGACAGAGTCTTGCCTGTAGATAGTGATGAGTGATGAGGTGTCAAAAACTTGTTTGAAACAAGATAAATGATATCAATGCAAATTACATGGGCAAAATGAGGGCAAAACAAGATCGAATTCTATGAATTGCAGTTTTTTGTATGGCGCAGCATCCTGATCCACGTTCTGTTTCAATTTAAGGCCCTCTGTTCTGGACTCCTCGCAGCAGCTTGCCGGGGTTGTGGTTTTCGGCACTTTTCGCCCCATCGGCGGCAAAGAGGTGACCAAGCGTGGCTTGGCATCATGTTTTCAGACATGGCAAGAGTCTCCCTGTCCAATAGAATTTGTATGTTTTTTTGAACCTTTGGTTTGTTTGTTGTTGATCTGTCAGCCTGCTGTCAATTTGTGACATGCTTGCTGCCTTGCTGATCATTTGCAGCCTTTGAGCCGGTGCGGTGACTGAGTGCCCCACAGGTTCTGGTGAGGTCATAGTGCAACGCGGACCTCCAGCACTGCATGGCTGCAAGGTGAAGATTTGGTGTGGCAAAAACCGGGGCCCCACTTGGGACTATGACAGATGCTATGTCCGAATCTTGGATGCCACGACCTCAGCTGTGCTGCACTGGAATTTGACGACACTGCAGGCGGTAAGTAGATTTATCTCTGAGCTTAGTGAGAAAATAGTACAAGGAAAAGGACACAATCCATTCAAGATGATGCTTGCAGGGGTTCAAACTATTGTATTATAGTTACTGATTTGTAGGTGAAACCACCATATATCATGACGTCCTTTATGCACATGTGTCATGCACCTTATTTTGCTGATGCGACTTTACATTTTGGCTCAAGAACTGGCTAAAAAGGTGTTTCGCCTGTGCTGCTGGTTCTTGAGGAAACGCACATAACCACCACACTTGGGCTGGGTGTGGGGGTTTTGCCTGGTTAACAGCCTCATACGGTAGCGTGAGTCTACTTACATATTTTGTGAGGCTTGGGTTTGAGCCACCCCATCCTCACATCACCGCCACTTGTGTACCAACCTTTGAATCCCTGTGCAAATATCGAGTTGAAAGCCCGTGGATTCCTTGACATACAAAAGTGTGACCCCAGCTTGCCAACTGCTTCACTGCTTTAGGCCGGCTGCCAACTAAAGCAAGTCGAGCCCTACTTGAAATCCAAGGACAGTGCTTGACTGCCGGGGCGCTGCCGAGCAAGGCAACACCGGCTAATCCATAAATTTTCCAGTCTCCATAATCTAGGATTGAGTGATCGCCAACTAGCGCTGAGCCCTAATCCAACAAACCAGATTACTAGCACCCGGGGCGCTGCCACCCTTTGCAGCACCGGAGTAAAATAGAAAACAGAGTTGCTTGGTAAGTGCATTTTGCCGATCTCCTCAAGTGATTCCAAAGGACCAAAGGAAGCCTTTTGTGAGAACCCAAGCCTTTGAACGAAGTTCAGAAAGAATCCAAGACAAGGTCATTGCTGTGCGTTCCTGGCTCGAGGTACTAATGTGTTTCACCGCGACCCGCTACTGCAAGACTTAGTTTCACTGCAACCCGCGACCGCGTTGTTTGTTTTGAATGAGCTCAGGATAGCTCAGGGCCTTCAGATTACAGGCGTAGATCTAGAAGTCCGGTTGTGCCAGTTGGTGACATCGCTTGCCTCTTGAACGAACAGTCAGAGAGGTTTTCAGAACATCTTCGAAGGAATCGTCGGGGAAAACGGCATAAGAGGACAAGTAAGAGGTTGCTATTGACGTTATTAGAATACTATCTGTATATCATCCAGTTTGCTGCGGGCGCATCTGGACACGCTGCTTCCATCAGAAGACGGACACAGATCTCTGACACGTGGAACGCGGTGAAGTATAATTAATAATAGGTGGTTTCCGAAGCAAGGTGATCCTCTGTTGCTGTGTGCTGAAGATTCAGATCTTGAGTCGGAGTACGCGGAAACTCCGAAACTGTGCATCCACCTCAGGATCAGTCGGAGGAAGAAGACGAGGAGGAATCTCAGTGGTGACCACCGGGCTCGGATCACCCACCGCCAAGGCGACCTCGTGAGCCGGATCATCCACTGTCAGATTCGTCTTCAGCTACGAGAGTGGTGCCAAGAGCTTCTAGTGTGGTGACATCTGAAGTGCGTGCAGTACCGGTAGCAAAAGCGAAAGCATCATCTAGAATTGTGCCACCACCACCTCCGCCACGAATCTCAGGTGCAGCAGAATCATCCTCAGCTGTATGTGCAACAACCAAGGCAAAAGCAGTGGCAAAGTCAAAATCATCCAAATCTTCCGAATTCCAATCAAACCTCCAGAGATCGAACTTGTTTCAGTGAAGTCAGCTGCAACAACCAGACCATCAGGAGTGGACAGGGCAATCACTCTCAGGCCAACTGTTGATCGAGACCAATTGCGAAGACGCAAGTGCTCAGTGTTCAACACAGACGGCTATTTGGCATTCCCACAGCGATTGCTGAACTGGGGCGTGACTGTCATTTCGATTGATTTCCACCAAGTGTTAGATTTCCATCGGATCTCCAACAACCGTGCAATCCGTCCGACGTCACGGGACAACAGAATTCCACTTGAGAACAGACGAGCAGTTCAGCGCTTGAGGGATACAGGATTCAAGGTCATTGTAACCAGTTACATGCATTCTGAGTGGAGAAAGCGACAAGTTGTGAACCAACCATCAACACTGCCAATTGACAAGATCGTGATTTGTCAGGAAGACGCAGTTGGCTTTGGTGGGAAACTTGATTGCCCGCGGCATTTCTCGTAGTTCTTTACTTCACACAGACGACAGGGCACAAGTCTGCGTGGAATTCCATCGAGCTCGAGCTGATCATTTTGCCTCTTGCCACGTGAAAGTATTCCGCAAACCTGGTGTTGAGCAGAACATCCCATCGGTTTGGAATCTGACCCAGGCCGCTGGTCAAATTTTCTCTTCGGCCGCCACTGGTTGAAATAGATTATACGTACAATAGGTTGGGTGACTCGCTGCTTGTGATTCGTTCTCTAATCCATTCTAGTTGATTGTCCCTGGCCTTCTGAAACAACATCCAGTAATAAATTCAATCCAGATCAGTTTCGAGTGCAAATCACAAGTCAGTGACTGTGTCTTTGCTCTGAACTCAGCGGGGCGCTGCCGCACGGCAACACCGCTTGTGGAACAAAAGGGTGTGACCGGTGAACCCTACTGCAGGTGTGTTCATTTGTGGTAGTTTAGTGAGTTCTCGTTAGGCCGCACATAAATGAAATCATGCCTGGTGGGGAGATGGATACATCAGAGTCTCTGCAAGTATCATCAACATTGCTGATCAACCCTCGCCAACACGTGCATGAGACGTCCGAAAGACTAGCAAAAGGAGTCCAGAAGGGTCGTCCAGAAGCAGTAGCCATTGCTCATCCAGACCTCCTTCCGGTCGGTCAGCGGTCACTCATCGGGGCCCAGGGGCTGTGCATGTGTATGATCAAAGATCGCTAACCTATCATGATGATCAGAGTGTGTTGCAGGTGAAACAAGACCAAAGGTCAGTAACTCATCAACATGAGCATGATTCTCAAGTGAATCAGGACCAAAGGTCCTCTACTCACAGTCAGGATCAGAGGTTTGCAAGTGACACTCGGTGTTTCCCCCGAACATGTGATCGAACGAGAGGCTACTATCATGTCGCAAGCTCATGCAGCAGTGAATGAAGCTAGATCCCAATCTGCAAGTGAAAAAACTGACATGAGAAATCAGGTCAATGAGGTTCACCATCAAGCTCAGTCGCATGTCCATTCCGTTGAGCGGAGGGCCCATGACTTGATACAAGATCTGCAGTTGAAACACCAAAGGGATCAAATGCAGGCTGTTGCACATGATGCTCATCGGATCGCCCAAGAACGGTTGAACCAAGCGATGAATGAAAATGCAAGTTTGATGCAAACAATCCATGATCAGAGTGTTCAACTACGATTCCAAAAGGATGAACAAAGGGAGATGCGATCGGTAATCCTTGGGTTGCAAGAGCAAGTTGACCTTTTGCGAACATCATCTCAACCTCATCCCCAAAATGGTGCGGTGAATGATAGTGAATAAATGCAGGTGGTCATGAAATGGAGGAATGAGATTCCCATGCTGCAAGGTCAGACTACGGTGCCAATGATGACTCAAATGCCGGTTGCACCATCGCAAGTGCCGATTCCTTTGTACACTCCAGTTGGACACAATACCCTATTGTCCCAGATGTCTGCATGTGCCGGGTTTCATCCATCAGTCACCAATACGCCGAGTAAATCCACACCATCGACACTGGCTGCACCATGGCCATCAGGATCACAATCACCTGGAGGATCGAGCAGCAGTTCGTCAGATGCTGGGAGAGGTAGAGATGGTGGTGGTGGGGGAAATCCTGGAGACGGAGCCCCACCGATTCAGCGGGGTGGGTCATCAATTGGCCAGGGTCATGCATCCATCGGGATTGGTTCCATTATTTTGGGTTTCATGGCCGAGAAAGATGTGTATCGATCAAAGGATTTGCCATTGATTCGTTTGGAAAACTTGCCAACTACAGCATCTCAGAGTTTAGAGCCTGGAGGAACACATTCCGGGTGATGGAAGCCTTTGAGGAAAGTAGGGGCATCTCTGAATATGCTTCTGATAGCGGATTGTTGCCACGATTGGATTCCCATCTTGGTTCTCTTCTTATGGACTGTCGTCATTTGAAAGGTGAGCTTGGAATGAAGTTTCAATCCTATGCCGAGTCTTGCCAAATGGCTCAATGTGCTCCCCGTGGCAGAGCCTTTTTGTACATGCTTGCTCAGCACTTCCGTCTCGTCTGAACAGGGGCAGTAACTTGACACAGAAGGCCTTGTTGAATTTGCAGTTGGATGCTTATACAGCCAAGGATCTTGAAAAGTTTGTTGAGAGAATTGAGTATCGTCGGACCTACTGAGCCACAGGGCGCAGCTAGTTTTGGTGCTGGTGTCAAAGATGCCTTCCCATGTATTCCGTCGTTTGCAGTTGGATGTACTGAGCCACAGGGTGCAGCCACCCAGGCTATAGTGTGTGCCAGTTTCGGCGTCGGTGTCACAGATGCTTTCCCATGTATGTGCCAATTTTTTCCGTGTGACGAAAGACACCAGCAACTCCCAAAAAATAGGGCCCCAAACCCAGGAAAAGGCACAAAATTTCCAGACTTGACGGGGCCTTTTTGGAGGCCCAGGCCAAGAGGAAATTTACAACATGTATGCCTGCGATCCTTTCCAATAGAATTGCACTATATGCACAATCATCCAGACAGGTCTCTCACAAGCTTGAGTGGATAGCAGACAGTGGTGCAGGTCGTGACTTGGATTCTGATTGAGCGTTTGCACAGCAAGGGTTCTCAAAAGAAATGGTCAACCAAAACCTTATCGGGGTTCCACCAACAAAATTGGAAACAGGGAATGGTTCATACACCAGTGATACATGTGTGCAGTTGACAGGAAACCATTTTGGGGAGGCTCAGTTCAACATGATGGATGATTGTCCACTTGTGCGTTCAATGGGGCAGATTGTTGCGTCAGGAAAGCCCTTCATTTGGATACCAGATCAATGGCCATATCTCGCTGAGACTGTTGATGATGTTCAGGTTACTGCTAATGCAGCGCGAATCCATGTTGCCGATCGGATTGATGACTTTGTCCCTGTGTTCAGAGAACATATGACTGCATCAGGTCCAAAAGCGTCGGCTGTAGAAGTTGCCGCAGCAAGTGCAGGTGATCACGACCCTACTAGGGAACATCATATAATGATCCACAATCTCTTGAATCTGATGTTGGTGGTGATGTTGGCGGTGATGCTCTCGTACATGAATCTCAAACCATGAAGCATCGAACGTGCCATTTGCCTAAAAATCCTTTCTGCGAGATTGGCAGGAGAGCAAAGATGTATAAATCCAAGACTGCTCGGGTACGTTGTGACCCCTTAGAATCAAGAGGCAACCTCGAGCCCGTGACAAAGTTCGGCGAGCGAATTGCTTCTGATTTTGTGGTTGTATCAAAGTCAAGTAATGGCATGAATGAATCCTATGTTCAAGTGGTGTGTGACGAATACTCTCGTTTTATCTCTGCATTTCCAAGGTTGTAAAGCACGGCGCTGAAACTGTAATGAGGAATCTACCTGCTTTTCTTGGCCCTTCGTGCAACACAGTAAGAATGTAAAACTGACAACGCAAGAGAATTTGCGGCATCATGTGGAATTATTGGACTAGTGCATGAACCAACGTTAGCCAGACGTTGGCCTCACAATGCAACCCTGGAAAGAGAGACCCGGACACTTGAAGAAGTGACTAGATCTGTGCATCTCGCTGCAGGATTCCACCTCCTCACTGGTTTGTGGAAACACGCAGTGTCATATGCCTGAGTAGCAATGAACCAGTTCCATCCACTCAAGAATGCACCTGAAGGTGAGTCATCCAATCGATTTGTGCGTGACGTGACGAGAGTTTGAGGTAGACATTTGCTACGTTTGAGGCAGCAGCGTCACCAGCACTGTTTGCTGGATGGAGATTCGACCCAGGTCCAAAATCACACAAAAATGTGCATTACTATGATGCAGTGAAATCACAAGAATCTGGATATAATCAAGCCATCGCTATCGCTTGCGAAGAAGTATACGTGCCCGATGGTCCACCAGTTTTGCCTTTGAAGGCTGCTGCAGATGAGGCACTAAGCTTTGTTTCGCGAGCCGAAGCCAGAAGATCTAGCAGTCACTGAAGTGCCTTTCAGTGAATTGCCAAGTGATGCAAAGGCTTCAACGCGGCATGAGTATATCACACTAAATAGACTAATTAAGTGCGGACCCTCTCCCTTTTGCACAGGATGTGAAAAAGTCACAGGAAGACACACACACACACCAGCGTGTAGGGCTCGTCTTGATGCACTTATCAAGGCTGATAAGATTCGTGCACCCAAGGCCCCCTTTAAGATTGTATCTTCTCCTTTGCCTCCATCCATAGCAATTGAGAAAGACCCCGGTAAACCGTTAGATGGTGATGATGTCCCTCAACATCACATGCCCTCAGATACTGAGGAACCAACAGGAAAACCAGAGGACCTTCCATTCAGTGCAGGAATTCCACCAGGACATCCAGAGCATCCTGAACATGCTGCCGCTGCACGTATCAACACAGAGATCGACCAAGAGTTTATCATGAACAACGAATAGGGTAGGAAATTTCGGAGAATGCACAACCTCACAGGTTCTGATACCATTTTCGAATATGCATGTTCAGAAAATTCAATATTGGGTGAAATGTGTGAGTCTGTTGGGATTGAGGGTATCCGTCTTTCGAGGGAAACCATTGATCTTGCCGATGGTCGTCAGGTGTCTCAGTTGCTCGAACATGTAGAACAAAGGCCAGGTGCTGATGGGTGGGTGGGTCTCCCTTGCACTGACTTTTGCCCATGGCAACATATGAGCATCCATCGGTATGGTGCCCAATACGAAAAGAAACTTCGGAAGCGTAGGAAGCACGGGCGTAAGATGTTTGGATTGGCATCGGAGGTGATGAGTAAGCTCCTTTCACAAGGTGGTCGCAGACTCCAGACGGTGGTATCTTCCTGAAGTTCAGCAATTTGAAAAGGATCATGGGTTCAGACGAGTATACTTCCATGGTTGTATGTGGGTGGTCATGGTGTAAACAAGCCAAACCCATCAAGAAGCCTTGGTGCGTTTCATCCTGTGATGAACGGATTCTCAAAGCACTTGCTGAATATCAATGCGATGGTGCACATGAATGTGAGCCCGCCGAAGGCAGCCAAACCAAACAAACCGGATTTTAGACAGAACAGTTTGTGTCAGTCATTCTTGAGTCTTGGTATCCACGGAAATGGTTCACCAATGTTCCTGATCTCAGCTCAGTGTCAGCACTTGTCGCAAAGAACCTGTCAAATAGGTCTTCGATCAAATGGAACATGGGATGATACAACCGTCATCATTCCTCTTCACCTGTTGAAACACCGAGCGCGAGAGACCGGTGTGAATGCCTCGATCGCTGAAGTCTTGACGCTGGCAGGTATAAAACACCATGAGATGCCTGAAGAATACCACCAATACAAAGGACGTATTGTGTATCGGGGTGATAGAATAACAAATCAAATGAGTGATCATGTTCTCTTCTCAGAAAATGAAACTGCGACCACTCCAAATGCGATAGCCGCACTCAACTTGACACTTTGGTACGGTGCAATGTCCATTGTGTCATGTGCAGACTGCATCCAAGCATACTTGCAATGCAAGTTGGATGGCAGCACGTGGGTTATATCACCCTTTGAGCTATGGTTGCCAGAATGGAAAAAAGCAGTGTGACCCAAACACAAAGTTGGCTGTGAAGTTGATAAAATCACTTTGTGGTCATCCACAAAGTGGAAATCTGTGGCAAAATTTTCTCGAGACACAACTAAAAGAAATGGGTGGCATCCCACTCGAATCATACCAATCAAACTTTATTTTCAGGTATGGTGACAACTGTGAATACACGCTCATCCTAAACATCTATGTGGATGACCTTACCTTAGCAGGGGGGAACAAGGACGTCCAAATGCAATTTTGGAAGGATTTGAAGCTCAGAGTGAAAACTGATCTTGAACAGCATATTAGGGAGAATGGGTGAAGATTCTTGGTTGGGTGCACTCAATCCAAAGGAACCCAAAACAAGTTGTCATGACATATGACATGAGATCATATTCAAAAGGGATAATTAGCTTTTACTGCGAAATTACTGGCATGAGACAAGAGAAGCTCTGTAAAGTGAGCACGCCGTGTTTGCTGGAGAATCAGGTGACAGATGAGGAATTGGCTCATGAGGGTGAGATGCACGCATTTGCGGAAAGGATCTTGATGAGGTGCCTCTGGTTATCACGTCTTGCTAGACCTGACATTAGTTTTGCAGTGCAGCGATTGGCTAGTCGAATCGGACGTTGGACTAAATGGGAGGATAGGCAAATGTTGCGTGTTGCGACTGGTGAGTTACCTAAACTCAACATGTGAATACGTCATGCGTGCTGCAGTTGAACCTGGCCAAGCACCAACGTTGCTGGTATACACTGACAGCGACTTTGCATCCTGCCCATACACATCAAAGAGCACTTCTGGTGTTGTATATGTCCTTCGAACTGGTTCATCACATTTCCCGCTACTATGGTCCTGGAAGAAACAAAGTTCGACCGCGAGGAGTACCACAGAAGCTGAGCTCATTGCATGCGCAAGCGCATTATTCGGCGAAGCACCCAATCTTCATACAATGATTGAATCTTTAACTGAGGTTCGTGTTCCTGTTTCCTTTCAGCAGGATAATCAGGCTGCCGTCACAGTTATCCAATCTGAATACAGTGCAAGCTTCGTCTCGCTGGACGAGTCCCTAGAGTCAATGTAGCATCCATCCACGAACAACTGGATCAAGGTGTGTTTGACTTGGATTACTGTGAAACAACGGCTCGGTTGGCAAACGGATTCACAAAAGTCATTGGACAGGCCGAATGGCAACAGACGCTCAATCAGCTATGTCTTGCTCCTCATGATTGAATCCAAAGAAAGTCCCGAAATTGGCCAGGCAATACTTTGCTTTGGTCCCTGAAATCGTTTGACCATGTGCATGTACAGAACAAAGGGGGAGTTATTGATTTGTAGGTGAAGCCACCACATATCATGACGTCCTTTATGCACATGTGTCATGCACCTTATTTTGCTGATGCGACTTTACATTTTGGCTCAAGAACTGGCTAAAAAGGTGTTTCGCCTGTGCTGCTGGCTCTTAAGGAAACGCATATAACCACCACACTTGGGCTGGGTGTGGGGGCTTTATCTATTGTTGCTTACTATGTGACCAGAATCATCTAGCGCTTGATGATTGAATGATTTGCCACTAGCCTCTGGCTTCCTGGAGGGAAACCTCGCAAAGGCACATGTCTTGAAGTCCAGCCAGCCAGCTGATGCAAGTGCGCTGGATATGGAAAGGACTGGCAACAGCTGCATGTTTTCGGGGCAGAAACCTGGCGCTGGTGTGAAAGATGCGAAGGGACAATTTGGAACTACCGTCCAACTTTTTGGGGCTAGATAGGGCAGAAACCGGCAAATGTTCAATTTTTTTTTCCAAACCCAACTGACCCAATGCAGTGAACTATCCCGTCCCACTTGCTAAAGCTGGCCGGTTTGGATAAAGAAGGAGAGTTGTTGACTCGCACTTTTGCAGGTCTAAAGCTCGGAATTGAAGAACTGTTTGGTTTCTGCACGTGTTCTCAGTTGCTCCACTAGTTTCCATTGCGTCCAAACTCACCAGGGACGATGGTCTCCATCCTGATTGCAGGATGGAGCTCTTTGGACGCATCGTCCATGCCATGGAATTCGGAGTTCCCAGGCAGAAGCTTTTTGTCTGCGTGAAACCCAAAGTCATGCACAATGCAAGATGTGTGACTCGGGCTGAAGACAGTTTTGCTTTTCCAAAGGGGCCCAAGGATCAGAAATTACGGGGAAAACCAACGTTGGGGCAGCGCTTTTGGATATGCTTAGCCTTTCCTAGATCGCATGAGAGCGGAGATGGTGCAAGTGGCTTTAGTCTCGGCCTGAGGTAGCTTTCAAACCGATCAATGGCAAACTTCCGGCGATCCAAGTACCATGGAACACAGCCTCCAAACTGCCAAGCAGCCATGATCTGCATGTTGCAGCTCAGATGCATCTTAGCGCAGGAAGAAAACATCCAGCAGCAGCTGCCACGAGTTTCCAGCATGCATTAAGCTCAAGTGTTTGTATATCATGGACAGTTTTGGGCAACTACAGCAGGGCACTTTGTCAACGCATGCGTCATCCGAAGGTAGAAGTCCTGGAGTGGAGTGGTGAGCGATGCCCGAGAGGACAGTACTTGGAGGGGCTGAAAATGAACTCCCGAAACTCAGACACGTCCATCTTGGAGGCAGTTCAGAGCCTCAGCTTGGCTTCAGCAAAATCTTGAACAGAACATCAAGACACTCAACCGCGTTGAATTCTTCCCCAGTCTCCTGCAATCTGCCAAGGACCTCCCTGAATTTCTGTGACTGGCCACGGGGTGATCCCAGACATGGTGTTGCTGTGGCAGACTTCCCGCAGCCCACGAGGAGAAACAAAGGGCCGTGGAAAGCAGATGGGCCCGTGATCATTCACTTGTAGCATGCAATACTTGATACATTTTTGGAGATTAGTAGTGCTGTAGTGCTGTTTAGGTGTAGTATGTCTTAGTTCCAATGTATTTCGGAGTCCAGAGGTCAACGGTGCAGGGCTTTCATATGCGCTTGTTGAACTGACAGGAGAAGGGTCGCAGACAGCGGCTTGACTGTGGGCATTCAGCATCCAGAAATGCCCACCAGTATGGTGATGTCCTGTGGTCAAAATGAATTTCACGTGCACGTGCTGGATGTGAATGCACACTGCTTTTGATTCGTTAGTGTTTTCTATTTGTTTCACTCGTTTATATGGATGTGGCCCTGAAGTTTCAATTCGAAGAAGCTCTCCCAGCTGGTGCCCCTCTGCAAATTTTGCGAACTGGGGGGGTTGCTCCCAGCTCCTGAACACTCCCAGACTGTGCCCCAGGCATACCTGGATGCTGTGGGGATGGAGAAGGTGGAAAACTTGCTACGGCAGCGGTCAGTCGGAGCATGGTTCCTGGATCATCTCGACAACCCCTTGGAGGCCAACTTGCCACTGTTCCCGCCCAACGTCGAGGCCAGCACATAGGCAGAGACATCTATTTCTCCCATCAACGGCAGTTCACCGTGTTCACCCATGTCCCAAGCACAATCAGATGATAGCACTCCGCAACAATCTCTTCCAGGATTTTTTTTTTGGGTAACGGGTAAAGTTGCTCAGGACACCTTGAAATGGCTGCAGATCAAGTGCGGGTTTGTACACTTCATTTGTGTGTTGAACTGTGGCAAGGAAGAGCTGACGTTCAAGGTTGGCCTGGAAAGGCCTGCCTTGACCTTCACATTCCAGGCCAGTGTGGATGGTTTGGGATCTGGCGGTCCATTTTTGCGGATCTTCGACTGTTCTCATCTGCTCTGTGTGTGTTGGGATGTGACAATCCTCAGTATTGGTAGCCAAATCTCACTGGGATTGTCTCTGATTTCCACCAAGAATTGCCGCGTGGCCCAGGCAGTTCAGGGAAGGCTCCAAATTTTTGCGGTAAGCGAAACCACTGTGCGGTGCGACCGCATCCTGACTCCGTCAGAGGCCAGGGTAACCCGGGTAACCCGTCAAGTATTCAACTGGATTGATTCAGATTGAATTTATTCCCCCGGGATTGACAAGAAGGCCATGGACTGATGAGAAGGCAGTCAAAAAAGCAGTAGTTTCTCTTCGTAAATCCGGAAGACTTTTAAGATCTTTTAAGAATCAGACTCTGTGAGTTGAACCCATTCAGCAATCACTCCACTCACCACACTTGGAGGCGGGAGCCATGATCCTGTCTGATGAGGGAGGTGACTTTGGTCAAGTGCTCCGACGCCTACATTCTCATGTGGTGGACTTTCGGAGATCTGACCTTGCTGGTGGAAGTGGATCTGCCTTGGAACATCCTCTGGTAGATCCTTGATTGAAATCACAATGGATTTGATGCCTTGGAAGAGTACCGTGGGTTGAGCCAGAGCTAGACTTGATTGGAGTCACCGACTGTAAGTTTGGCATGTTGCTCACAGAAAGTTCAGAAAGTTCAATCCCCTCTTGGAAAAGCAAACCAAGGAGAAAGACGAGCTTCCAGGTCCACTGGTGGCAACGGAGCAGCTCTTGCAGGGCTGCATGTGCATGGTGGATCGCCATGTTGGAGCGGCTTTGACGGCTGACGCCTGGAACCAGCTCTTGGACGGCGAGGAAGACGAGGAAGATGCCAAACTCACCGTCAGGTACATCCAGGGCAAGGCTGATCCCAGCACCCGGAAGGTGATTGAGCGCTTGCTTCGTGTGAATCGCAGTGATCGAGACAAGGAGATCCGCGTGGCCGACCCTTGGCGAAATTGGAGTTCTTTTCGTGAGTCTTTGAGCTCAGAGGATGCTCAAGGAGAGCTAATTAATTCATTTAATTTGAATATTCCTTTGCCGCACTGCGAACATGCTTTCTCCTTCCACTACAGGACGTGATGCGCACGCTGGGAGACATTTTGCAGCAACCAGGGCTCACAAAAGGGCAGAAATATGCCCTGCGATCTTCCTTTCTTCGCCGTTTGCATGCTGCGCTTCCGGCTGGATACTATGTCGTCACCTCAGCATCGAGTGAAGATTGCAGGGACCAAGGTGAGTGGTGGCATCCGGAGCACCGATTCCATGTTGCTGGCTCAGCCTGATTTCAATCCTATCAAGCAAACACATCTGTGGAGAGTAGAGAGGTGAAACAATCATCTTCAATAGTTGTGAACTTGTGCGACTTTCGAGCCAAATCGTGCTCTCAAGGCAAAGCTCAAGGCTTTGTGCCTTTTGAATGTTGTATATTTTTTCCTTGTTTGGCAGACTAGTGACACCAAAGGATGCCTCCAAACCCATTTGCAGGTGATCTAAGATGTGCCTTTGTTGGGCAAAGCCTTGTTTTCAAGACCTATATGTTAGTGAAAAAATGAAGCTTCCCGAAGCATCTCGGTGCGGAAAGCCTGAGGTTACGTCTCCGTTGCATCGCTACATCGACATTTTGGGCATGAGAGCTTTGAAGTCTCAGCTTGGATGGACGGCTTCGCATTCTCACCTGCTGCTCTCCCGGAGGGAGTTGGAGGAGGCCGTCGCCCGGACCAACTGCCGGATGGCCGCGGAAAGCTTCGGGCGGCACATCTTTCGGACCATCTCGAGGATTCTCGGCTGATCAATTTGCGTCCCGACCTGTTGCAGTTCCCTCACAGGGAAGGTGATGTTTCGGTTTTTGAGAATTCACCCCGAGAGCATACACATCATTAGGATCTATTCATGATTTATTTTGAGCATGTTTGATCCTGGGACTCTCTACGCAATCAGGGCTCGTAAGTTCAGCAAAATCAGTTCCGATTTCCCACGAAAAGGGAATGAATCAGAGGAGCCAACCAGACTCCCAGACCACAAACTGTGGAAGCTGCAGATCCAAGCACCTCACTGAGGATGCGAGAGCTGTCGGTCAGTGGGCAGTTGATCAAAGATGCAGTGGTTGGAGCAGTTGGCCCCACCTACATCAACCTGTTGGTTCCGACTCAGTCCACTCACCTTCTGGAGTCTAGCCTGCCCTATCTTTTGCTGCCGGAGTGGTAGTGATATTTCATCACTTAATGCTAACATGAAAACATCCATGGCATGGGGTGAGTGTTTATCAGAATTTGCACTAGCACTCATTGGCGAATTCTCACTATGAACCAACATGATTGATGTTTTTTATTCCTACTGGTACAGTCTCTAAATTTCTCTAAGCACCACAACAATCGACAGCTGGTCTAAGGAGCTGAAACTTCCAGTGAGCTCCTTGTGCAGTTCTAGCTGTGTCTCAGAGTACGATGCGACCACTCAGTCTATCAAGCTCACTATGCAGAATGGCAGGCTGGCAATGTCCAACAGGAAAACATTGGGAAGTCATTCAGAGGGGATGTTGGGGTACTGTAGGACAGTTTGCCAAATTCCTGGTTCGGTGCTTTTCCAAGTTCGGTCCTGGCAGGGATCCCGTGCAGACTGTGCGGGTCTTGTCCTGGTTCCCTCAGCGAATGACCTGCGTGGTCGCCCGCAACTATGCTCAGCCCATCCCGCACCACGCTAGCCCCAACTCCATCGTGGTCTGGGAAATCAGGTTTCACGGAGAGAAGGATCATCACTTCAGCAGTGAATTGCTGATGCTTTTGCACGCAGTCAGACAGTGAGCATTGGTGATCGCAGGAAGTTTAGAAGTCAAACTTCCGACAATATGGACAGATGGGAAAGCAGAGGTGGGAAGAGTCAGAGAAGAAAAGAGAAGAAGAAAAAAGATCAGAGAAGAGAAAGAGTCAGAGGAAAGAAGATGCAGGTGCGCGAAAAGGTAGAAACGTCGGGAAGCCCTTTGTGAGGGCTCCGGTTTTCGCTGCAAATTTCGGCCCCCATTTTGGGGGTCCGCTGGCGCAAGCTTTTTTGAGCCATGCAGTTGCTAAATTTCATTTGGGCGTGCCTGCTTCCGGCGCATTTCATTGATGTAAGGACCCGAGTGCTGTGAAGGTGTTTGCTAGAATATGGCTTGGAAGCTTTAAGATGGCTGGTAACTTTTCGGTTGGATCTTATGTGCATTGGACTGAAAGAACCGATTCACTGTGTTTTTCCAATGATTTGTGGCTCCGGAGGGTCGAAAAGTAGGCTCGCTAAAGCGGGGGGTGCGGAGCCAGCTGGCCAGATGAGAGATGAAGAATTGCACGCCGTTGTGGCTCGAAACACATGTCGAAGTCAAAATGTACAAAACACACCAGGTTCGGACCACTGCGCGAAGCACATTTCGAAGTCAAAATGTACAAAACACACCAGCTTCGGAGCACTTTTGGACGTTGAGATGTCGAAAAAGTGCACGCCCTTGTGGTGCGAAGGACATTTCGAAGTCAAAATGTACAACACACCTCATGTTCGGACCATTTTTGGAAGTTGAGATGTCGAAAAAGTGCACGCCGTTGTGGTGTGAACCACATTTCGAAGTCAAAATGTACAAAGCGCCGCAGCTTCCGAGCACTTTTAGAATTGAGCTGTCGAAAAAGTGTATGCCGCACATTTCGACTTTTGGACGTTCGGATGTCGTTTGCCTGGCAGGCGCATGGGATTCTGCACCTTGCCAAAAAAGTTAGCAAAATGTGAGGGTTTTGTAGCAGGTTCAAAAGCATTGGCAGGCGTTGGACATTTGAAGAGGATCTGCAAAGATGCATGTTACGTGGGAGGTGCAGTACAAGAGACATGTTCATCAGAGATGTTAGGAGGTCAGGGTGCTGATTTCCTGAGAGGGGTTGCATTTTGGAGCATCGGTTCTTCAGGTTTGCGAAGATGATTTTGCGTGACAGGTGCAGCACTTTGTATGACCTGGCATCACTTTTTCGTGGCAGGAGCGGTACTTTAGACAGATGGAGTGAAAAATCGCAAAACGTATTGGTACGAGGCCGTCAGCTCTACTCAACTTTCCATTTTTGAAGGGCGTCTCGCAGAATTGTTTCGTTTTTGATGTTGTCAACTTTGAAAAATGAGGAAGTCTCGCAGACTTGCTTCGTTTTTGAGGTTGTCAAGTTCAAAAAATCATGAAGTTCTGCAGAATTGCTGCGCTTCTGATGTTGTCAGGTTCAAAAATTGGGGAAGTCTCGCAGAATAGCTTCATTTTCAAACTTGCAGATAGACAGGCAGATAGATAGGATAGATAGATAGATAGATGGATGGATGGATGGATGGATGGGATGGATGGATGGATAGAAAGAAAGAAAGAAAGATAAATAGATAGATAGATAGATAGATAGACAGACAGACAGAGAGAAAGAGAGAGAGAGAGAGAGATAGATAGATAGATAGATAGATAGATAGATAGATAGAATAGAAAGAATATATCAATAGATTAGATAGATTAGATAGGTTAGATACATGAGTTAAATGAGATAGATTAGATAGATTAGATAGATCAGATAGATCAGATAGATTAGATAGATAGATAGACAGATAGATGGATGGATAGATAGATAGATAGATAGATGGACAGATAGATAGATGGACAGTTACAACTACAAGTAGAACTGCAACTGCAACTGCAACTGCAACTACTCTACACTACCACTACAGCTACAACTCCACATGCAAAAATGCAAAGCTAAAGCACACTCATTAGATTGCACTACACTAATTGGACTACACTACACTAATTACACTACAGCTAAAAGAACAACTACAACTACTAATTACTACTACAGCTACAGCTACAACTACAAGTACAACTACACTACATTACACTACACTACTCTAATTACATTACACTACACTACACCAGACTAGACTACAGCTACAACTGCAACTGCAACTACAACTATAACTACAGTACACAGCACTACGCTACACTGATTACACTACACTACACAACATTAATTACACTACACTACACTACACTACGCTACGCTACACCACACCACACTACACTACGCTAACTAAAACTACAGCTGCAACTAAAACTACACTACTTTACACTTCACTACACTAGACCACACTACAGCACACAACACTAAAATACACGACACTACACTAGACTACATTACACTACAATCGTTACACCACACCACACCACACCACAACTACAACTACACTACACTAATTACACTACAGCTACAACTACACTACAACTAGAACTATAAGCACGGCTGCGCTACACCACACTACATCCAGCAGTTGTCAGTGAGGTGACCACTGCAACCATTGCAACCACTCGAAAAAACACAACTCCAACCACCTTTCGGTCCATCAGTGGGTTCGTTTTGCCATCCATGCATCACAACAACTCACCTCTCCTATAGTGTCCTATTTTTGCAACTTCCGCCACCGCCCTGTGCGGTACTACTGGTATTCTGGATTTCATGGATTTTTGCCAGGAAGCCGCTTCATGAACTTAGTCTCTTCTTGATCCAGCCTATGTCTCTTTTTGAACTACCATTCGGACGAAGGCAGTCACAGAAGACAGGAACTGAAAACATCTCCGCCAGCTCCTGATAGGAGTTCATCTTCCCCACTGGCCTCAAGAACTTTCCGGAATCTTTCTCTTCCTGGCCTGACCTCAGTGATTGGCCTTTGCTGGACCGGAAGTTGGAGACCTACTCACAGGTGGGGTGGAGGTGTCTGGAATCCTTTCTTCCAACGTAGGATACACCCAACTGTTGATTTCTGACAGGAACCGATCTTTTGAGCCTTTATATTTTATTTTTCGCTGTATCCCCCTTATATCCCCATGATATCACAATTATTGTATGGTTTGATTTTCCGTGCTACGCTCCAGGTCTGGTCACGGATCAAATTATCCCAGGCAGGGCTTGGTATCTGACAATGGCAGCTTCAAGCTATTGGTTGTTGAGAATTTTTAAGGCACTTGTACCGGTAACTCTTCGGGTTCTCCATCCAACCCAGGATACAAAGGTCAAACAAGTTCAGTTTTCTGGCTGTCGGATGACACAGGTCCATGCTGCGGCTGTTGCCAGTGATGCATACACCCCAGCTGGGAGGGTCAGTGACTTGAAGTGGTTCCCCACCAGTGGCACCTGGCACTTCGAATGCCAAGTTGATCTGAAGCCGTTGGAGCATCAATGGCTCCAAGAAGGAGACTTGGCAGTGTTGACCCTGGAGCACGATGACAAATTCGCCAGCTTGCAAGGTATCCTCCAAAATATCAGAGGAAAAAGGCCTGCTCCGCCTGCAGAAGAGGGCAAGAGCTTCATTGTGGAGGTGGAGCTTTCAAAAATCTCAGAGCTGGCTTGGAATGCCCAGGAAGAATTCTTCCATGGTGCCTCAAATTGGCGTTTGCACTTCATTCTGATCCCTCCCAATGAGAAGAAGAGCATCCAACTGCTACGAGATATGCAGAGGTCTTCCCCGCTGCGGGGCATGCGCTTGAATATCCCAAGAAGTGCCAGGGAGATGAAGAGAGAGATGGAGATGCGGCCCTTGGTTAGCATCGAAGAGGCAAGGATGCACCGTGAAGCTGCCAGACATCATTTTCTATCTGCCAAATTAGTTACGCCTATTGAATGCAATCCACCAATTCTAAAACCATAGTATGAAACTTTTGCCTTTCCTTCATACATCTTGGTCTTCAGAGGAGCTCCTTGGTTTTCCATGGCTCCTGCCGAAGTGTTGACCGCAGGTGAAGTATGCGATGCAATCTGTGTGTGGTGCCACCAAACTCAATGAGAATCAGACGCTGGCGGTTCAACGGGGTCTGCAGAGGCCTTTCTCGATGGTTCAAGGACCTCCTGGTACAGGCAAGACGTCTTTCCTGGTGGAGTGTGTGGCTGCGCTCTTGTCGGTCTCGAGACAGCTGAAGAAAGGCAGAGTGGGGTGAACAAATTATGCAAAACTCAATGTAATCGTTGCATGACATGGTGACATGTGGTTTTCAGAAGTTCCGAATGTCATGTGGCTTTTCGGTCTTTGAAGTATGCATAAAACCAACCTGTGTGCTGCTCAGGGCAAGGACGCATCTTAGTCTGTGCACCAAGCAATCATGCAGCGGACCATATTTTGGAGCGATTGATGAGTGCTGGAATTTCGCCTCACTGCGTGACCCGAATATATTCGAGGTTCATTGAAAGATCGTGCGGAAGCATGTACAAGGGTGGGACCCTTTGGACTTGCTCAGACAGTTTTCTCAGTTTTGTTCCTTTCCTCCTGGAAAGCGCTGAACCCTTTGTCTAGTTCAGTGCCTGCCCATGTTCCTCACATTGTTTGTGCACTATACAAGCCATCAGCGGCGTGGGAAAGCTAAGGACTACAAAGCCTGAGCGCGGCTTTGAGATTCAACCACACCTCGAAGAGCATGCGCTCCATTGGAAGGTGAGTGAGTCACACAAGGCCAGTCCTCCGAGAGGGAAGGGAGGCTCAAGCGTTCGAACATGTTCAGTTGAGGGTGATGAGCCATGATTTCCAACGTAGCTATGTGCAGCAAATGACCCAATGTGGATTCGTCTTGTGAATCCCAGCCACAGTGGTTGATAGCGTGGAAGAACAGTGCGAAAAGAGGCAGTAAAAGGTCCCTTGTCAGAGCATGGAGCATGGCTCACACGGCGAACATGGCTCAGGTGAAGTCTCTTCCCTCGCAGAGTCAGGAAGACTTCGACAAGTCCTATGAAGTCGAGGAGGTTCACGTCCTTCGTGACAGCAGAATCGTTATAACGACATGTGCGACCGCTTCTAAGCTCAAGATGTGGATTGGAAAAATTGGGGGAGTTGGGCATAGCATCCTTTCACTGCCATGCAGAATACCATTCCTTTAAACTGCCACCATGCATGATGTTTGAGGGCCAATTGACCGCAGTGGCCTTGTTCTCCGAGGCATATCTTCACACGTCTGTGCTGCAGGGCGAGCCGCCCCACGTTCTCCGCCCGGTGAGCTTCGACAGTATCGTCATCGACGAGGCGGCACAGGCCAGCGAGCCGGATGTCGTGCTGGCGGCCACATCGGCCAGCTGCCGCGTCATCGTGGTGGGCGATCACAAACAGCTAGGCTGGGGTACGGCGGGTACGGGTGACATTTCTGGAGCGAACCGAGACTCTCTGATTCTATCTATACACTTTAATCAGAATGAGGATGAACGTAGTAGTTCTCAATGTTCTCATGGCGAATCACATCATGACTTTGCGTTTCTGTAAGGAGGACAGGTGCTGTCACTTTGATGTTTTTCACCAATCCATTTACCAGCCGTGACATTGCACCACCACTGGCAGGTCCTGTCGTGACGGAGAACAACCTCTGCGCACCTTATGTGAGTGCGTTGGAGACACCATTTCTAGAGAGGATGTACCAAAATCCTCGGCGCTCGTCGACGAGCACCATGCTGAACATGCAGCAACTTGCTGCTGATCACGAAACAATTGAAGGAGGGAAGACTGAAGACAATTTTCCATTGGGGCCCACTGTCTGGGAAACTTTCAAAGACTTTCAGAGACAGAAAGATCGACGGAAGAAGGAAGGCATGTCCAAAGCATGTCCAAAGCATGTCCAAGGCAGGGCACTTTTGAAGGGACTCTGTTGCTTTCCATGACTGCAATGGCAAGCCAAGCAGCTAAGCTCGAACCGCCCAGGTACCGCATGCATCCGTCCATTCGGAGCTTTCCATCGGCGCAGTTCTACGAGTCCATGCTGGAGGACCAGGTGTCGATCCCGCATCGGCCGCAACTGAACTGCATCTGGCCACAGAAGAAGGAGCCAGTGATGCCAAGGGCGTCTCAAAGTCGTTTTAATTGATGAGAGTAGGCACCCCACCACAGCGTAAACGGCTATCTCCAGAGCACAATAACGTATCAGAGCACTGGAGGATTGAGATCCCACCCTGCGCTCTGATGTCATCATGTTTCAGAGGCTTTGGGAGTCCTGGCCTTGACACTGCTTCAAAATTTCGCAGGAGCATCGGTGCTTCATCGATTGCTGGACGCCGCAGTCCATGGGCCTCTCGCCCGAGTTGAACCGTACGTGTGATGCGGCTTTGATGGAGAGCAAGGTGGGGGTTGCATGCCAAAGGAGAGGTGGTAAGGTGTCATGGTGGATGGGAACTGGGAACCTTCATGGATTCATGGTCATTTATCAGATGTCTTCTCAAATCTGCTGCGCCACACTGCAGCGAGAATGCTCTTCAGGTTTCCTTGAAGAACGTGGGAGAGGCTCGATCTGTAGTGGCTGCCTGTGCAGCCCTGCTGCGACAGAGATGTGCACCACGTGACATCGCAGTGATCACTCCATACAAAGCCCAGCAACATGAGATTCGTGCCAGGCAGGGCATTTTTGAGTTGCGCTTTGCTTATTTGCATTGCATCAACCCAAAATGACACTTTTCCTAATACAGGTTGGACTTTTCACTCTTCGTTTCCCTTGCGTCAGAAACGATTTCATGCATTATGGTAGGACACGGGCAAGACCAACCAAAGTCACATTAAGTCAAATTGCGCCTTATGTGTGAGGAACAGAACTTTTGAAAAGTCGGGACCCAGTGCCCTGTTGCAGGTTGGAGCGGGACGTTGGCCCCCACTCGAAATCCATCTTGGTGGGCACCGTGCACGCTCTGCAGGCCACTTCAAATCTTCCCATGCTGAGTCCTTGCCAATATTCGGTGATTTGTTGCAATGAAAACTAAGCCACCACCCGTGGTGTTTCCAACCAGTTCGTGTGCGCCACCTGCAGGGCTCGGAGCGCGAGTACATCATCGTGAGCTTCGTCCGCAGCACCTCGCAGGACGAGGACGCGGTCACCTCCGTGGCAAAGACCGCCGGAGACTCCGTGGCGCTGCAGGAGGGCAGTTGGCGTTCTTTGAAAGGGAGCAGGTTGCGACAAGTTGACTGGTTGTAAAAGGTCTGTTTGCTTGGCTCCCTTTGACCACAGGGTTGTTTTTTCACAGACCCAATATGACCTCATGATGAATATGAAGAATGAGGAGGTTGCCAGTTGGTAATTTTGTTTCCCCAAGCTTGCAATTCGTTGCTTCCGGGCATCCTGCTTTGTTGAGCTTTGACAAGAGTTCGGACGCCACTGTGGATGGAGGAGATGTATGGAGAAAGCTTGGGCATCCTGAAGAACTACCGGGTGTTGAATGTGGCCATCACCCGAGCTAAGTAT